>Ga0137442_1000004_pt1 | contig 185528 bp, 158 predicted proteins | sample EasRivERMGT266_2_FD_102329 | JGI IMG/M metagenome (GOLD analysis project Ga0137442, IMG submission 102329) | Soil microbial communities from meander-bound floodplain in the East River, Colorado, USA - East River MetaG ERMGT266_2 | ecosystem: Environmental > Terrestrial > Soil > Floodplain ... | reverse complement strand
AGGATCTCGCGCAGCGTCCCCGTCTCGGTACCCCCTAGCCCACCGGTAATGAACAGGCGATCCAGGTCCCAGATAGTCAGGCTGTAGGTTTCGATATCCAGTTCGGGATGGTAAAGCAAAGGCATCGCATGCAGCGGATCGATGTCGGCGATCAAGTGGCCGCGCACGCGATAAGCGTTTATCAATTCCATGACGCGCGCCTGGCGAATCGATTGCTCGTGCATCTGGTCGGCGCCCAGAAAGAGAGGATTCCGATCGACATTCCAGCGCAGCGGGGCATGGGGAATTCCGAGATCGGAAAATATCTCGTCATAGAATCTGTCCTTGCCCAGGAGTAATTCATGCACGCGGGCCAGAAAGGCGCCGGACTCGGCCCCTTGAATGATGCGATGATCGTAGGTGCTGCTGATGGTGAGGGCTTTGCTGATTCCCAGTTGGGGCAGGATCGCCGGGGCCATCGATTGATATTCGGCCGGGTATTCGATCGCGCCGGTGGCGACGATTAACGATTGGCCGGGCATCAAGCGTGGCGTCGATGCGACCGTGCCGAGCGTTCCGGGATTAGTCAGCGAAATGGTCGTGCCCTGAAAATCCGGCACTTGTAACTTGCCTTCACGGGCGCGCGTGACCACATCGTCATAGGCGGTCAGAAACTCAGGGAAGCGAAGCTTGTTTGCGTTCTTGATGTTGGGAACCAGCAGAGTCCGCGTCCCGTCTTTCTTTTCCAGATCGATCGCGATACCCAGATTCACCGATTCGCGTCGCACGCGCGAAGGTTGTTTCTCGATCACTTCAAAGGCATCGTTAAGCTGGGGCAATTCGTCGATTGCCCGGAGAATCGCGTAGGCGATCAAGTGTGTGTAAGAAACCTTGCGTCGATCGTTTTCCCGCAAATGCCGGTTAATGATGCGACGGTTTTCGTCGAGCAGCTTGACCGGAATGCGACGCTGCGAAGTCGCCGTGGGGACCGCCAGGCTGGCCTCCATGTTCTCGACGATCTTGAGCGCGGCGCCGCGAATGGGAACTATCTCCCCTTGCGCGGTGGGGGGCGCCGGCGGCTGTTTCGGTTCCGCTTTCGCGGCCTTTGAGATAGTTGCGGGCGCGACGGCGGTCCCGTCGCCGCTCCCATCACGTTTGGGTGCGGCTGTTGCAGAAGCACCGTTCTCGCCCAGGAGTTCTTCGAAGTACGCCCGCCACGATTCATCAACCAGGGCCGGATCGCTGCGCCAGCGGGCGAGTAGACTCTCGACGTAAGTCGCGTTCGCGCCGAAATTCTCGGCGATCAGTTCTGATAAATCGGTTCTGGTTTGCTCTTGAGCCAAAGAAATTCACCTGGCGTCGCACAACCGGCGGCCCGGTTGCGCTTGCGAATTCGGCTATCCACGCCGGTCTTTCCTAATGCCCAATAGGTTAGCACCTTCCGTTTCTGATTGCATCCGCGCTTTCTTGAGAGCGCGCAGTTTGGAGTACCGCCTTCAGGCGGAAGGCCGTTGTTAAGAAGGAACGCCGCCTGAAGGCGGTACTCCAAACCGAAATCCGCGCAATGCGGACGGGACCGTCCGCGCCCCCGGACGAAAGTTTTCGCTCGAATTAAGCCTCAACGAATGGTATTGTATCCGGCCACTCGCATTGCTCAGTTCACCGAAGAATCGAGTTCCTTCATGACCGATGAAACTGCAGAACCGAAAGCGGGCTTCCGGACCGTGCTGGTTTTTTCGATGTTGTTTGCCGTCTTGGGCGCGGTCGTGGTCTTCGCTTACTTTGCTACGTTTCGACGGCCGGTGACCACCATAATTCTGATTCGCCACGCCGAAAAGGTTATCGATCCAAACAATCCCGACGTCGATCTCAGTCCGGCAGGCCAGGCCCGCGCGCAAGAGTTGGTTCGGATGTTCGGCGACGCCGGCATCAATGCTGTCTACGCGACACAGTTCAAGCGCACCCAGCAAACCGTGAAGCCGTTGGCTTACAAGTTGGGCTTGCCGGTAAACCAGGTCAATTCGAAGAACACGGCGGATCTGTTGACGCAGATTAAGGCGCAAAATTCCGGGCAGGTCATATTCATCGCCGGGCACAACAATACTGTGCCTGAAGTCATCGCCGCTCTCGGCGGCCCGACCTTTCCAACTATTCCGGAAACTGAGTACGACAATCTCTACATCGTCACCGTCTATCGAACCGGGAAGGCAAAAGTGGTAAAGCTCAAGTATGGAACGGCGAGCGCGGCCGGCGGCGGCACCGGCACGATGGTGCCTTAATGTTGAAAAGATGAACCCGAAAGGTAGTGTCTTGAGAGAGATCTCAAAGCACCGATAATCACGAGGAGATGTGATGAAGAAAAAACAACGCGGTCCCCAAACAACTGAGAATCGAAAAGCTGGCGCCGGCGAGGGAGCCGCGAATTTGGATCGCCGCAGTTTCGTCAAGCTTCTTCCCGCCGCCGGTGCGGCGGGTTTGGCAGTTTCAGGCTTGCCCCTGAAAGCGATTGCGCAGACGCCGACGCCCACTCCTTCGCCTCGTCCGTCGGCGACGCCGTCGCGGATTACCAAAGACATGATGCGCGGTGCCGAGAAAGTTATGGGCCTCGAGATGACCGAGGCGCACGAGAACATGGCGCTTGGAAACGTGAATCGCGCGCTGACTAACTATGAAGAGGTGCGCAAGATCGACGTGCCGCTCGACACGGAACCAGCGGTGTTCTTCCACCCGGCGCAGCCGGGCTTTCACATCAAGCGGGCGGCCGCGAAAACCAAATTCAAGTTCGGCAGGAACGAACCGGCCCAGTTCAAGTCAGTCGAAGACCTCGCGTTTGCCACCGTGCCGCAGTTGGCTGAACTGATCAAAACGAAAAAAGTCTCCTCAGTCGAACTTACAAGAATGTATCTCGGCCGGTTGAAGCGTTATGGGCCGAAACTTTTCTGCGTCGTCACGTTGACCGAAGACCTGGCGATGAAACAGGCCCAGGACGCCGACAACGATCTCAAGCGCGGCAAGTATCGCGGCCCGCTGCACGGTATTCCCTGGGGAGCAAAAGATTTGTTTGCGACTAAGGGAATCAAGACGACGTGGGGCGCCGAACCCTATCGGGATCAAATGATCGATTACGACTCGACTGTGGTTGAACGTCTGCGCGAAGCCGGCGCGGTGCTGCTGGCAAAGCTTTCGATGGGCGCGCTGGCGCAGGGCCCGAAATGGTTCGGCGGCGTCACGCGGAATCCCTGGGCGCCTAATGAAGATCGTCAGGGCGCCAGCGGCTCGTCGGCCGGGCCGGGCGCGGCGACGTCCGCGGGTTTGGTAGGCTTTGCGATCGGGACTGAAACTCTCGGCTCAATCGTTTCCCCTTCGTCGCGCAATGGTGTGGTTGGCTTACGACCGACGTATGGGAGGGTCAGCCGCTATGGCGCGATGGGCTTAAGCTGGACGATGGACAAGGTTGGTCCCATGTGTCGCGGCGTCGAAGACTGCGCGGCCGTTCTCGACGCGATCTACGGGCCGGACAACCGCGATCTCACGGTAGGTGACGCGCCCTTCAATTGGTCGCCTGACATTCCGCTCAGCAAGCTGCGTATCGGTTACTTGAAGACCGAGTTTGAAGGCGGCGGATTTCAGCCCCAGACCGAACAGCAGCGTCAGCAACAGGAAACGCGGAGAACGATGTACAAAGAGGCCCTGGACGCGCTGGAGAAGGCCGGCGCGAAAATGACGCCGATCGAAATGCCGAAGTTTCCAACCGGGAACATTCGCTACATTCTTACCGCTGAGGCCGCGACGGCGTTTGACGACATCACGCGCGACGGGCGGGTTAATCAGCTTTCGGGACAAGACCCCGGTGACTGGCCGAACGCGTTTCGTTCCGCGCGCTTCGTACCCGCGGTTGAATACCTGCGAGCGCAACGGGCGCGGACGCTGCTGATGCGCGAGATGGACAAGTTGATGATGCAGTGGGACGTGTTCGTTTCGCCCGCGCCCGGCAGCGCGAGCCTGCTGATCACAAACCTTACCGGCCATCCACAGGTGTGTGTTCCCTGCGGCTTTATCAACAACCTGCCACAGGCGATCATGTTCACCGGCGGGCTGTACGATGAGGCGTCACCACTGCGCGTCGCTTTAGCGTTCGAGCAAGCGACGAAGTGGCACACGATGCATCCGAAGATGGATTGGGCCTGAGAACGTAGCCTGAAAGGTAGCCAGAAAGTAAGCAGCCGCATGGTTTCAGGCGAGAGAGTGTTTTTCCAACAGCACCGTCCGAAGCTACCATCCCTAAGTTGATTGGAATCCTGCCAAATTGAGGCCGTGCTAGTGTAGAATACCCGCCAGTCAGGACGGTTTACGTTGCGCACCGCCGAACCAGGAGCGCCGCCTCATTTCCCTGCGACGACTTCTGGCTTGCGCAAACCAATCAAAGGTAGCAGTCCGGGACGCACAAGATATGAACAAGCTCTTCATCTCCCACAGCTCGCAAGACGACGCTTTCGTGCGCGACCTTCGCGCGGCACTCGCCGATCAGGGACAAGAGGGATGGATTGATTCGCGCGAGCTGCGCGGCGGCGATCCGCTGTTGACGGAAATCCAAAATGCGATCGAAGCAGCGTCGGCCTATGCGGTTGTGATTAGTCCTGCTGGGTTTCAGTCAGATTGGGTTGGTGATGAGCTGGCCCATGCGCTGAAAGTGCAGGAGCAGCGTGGCCGGGCCAACTATCCCGTTATCCCGTTGTCTCTCGACGGCACCAAGCTCGGCGTATTCAAGCGGCTCTTCGGCTACGAGCCGATCTTCATCCCCGTGAGCAGTGACGCGGGCGGCGTTGAGGCGGCGATGAATGCGATCCTCGTTGCGCTCGGCAAGCGCGATCCCGCTGATGTTGCTCCTACTCCGCAACCGAAGTCCGAGCCGTTGGAGGAACTTGTCCTCGAACTCACCGACTTGAAATTTCACGGGCAGGACGGCGTCCGTCGCGCCTCCGCCCGCGCCAGACTCGTCTATGAGCCGGCCACGCCGGGCCAGCCGCACGTCCACAGCGCGCAGAGCTGGCGACTCGTCGCACCCATCGGCCCCATCGAGGCGGAAGAACTGCGTTGGTATCTCGAGAAATACGCCGTCTGGCCGAGCCACTACTTCCGGGACCGGGCGCGGAAGGTGGAAGCGGACCTCGTGAAGTGGGGACAGCTCCTGCACGAGGCGGCGATGCCCTTGGCTCACAGGGAAAACGTCATGAAGGCATGGGAGAAGACCAGCGACGACGCTGGCCGCCGTTTCTCCGTCCACGTGGACACCGTGCTCGAAGCCGGCGCGCCTGACGCCGACGCTGAGTCCGCCAGGGAAGCCGCCACGTTGCTGCTCGCGCTGCCGTGGGAACTGCTTCATAACGGCAAGGCATTTCTATTTCAAGGCGCGCAGCCAACCCGCGTTCGCAGAAGGTTGCCGGGCACTGAGGCGATGGGCGTCGCCGTCGTCGCCACACCCATTCGCATCCTGCTTGTCACCGCGCGGCCGGAGGACGACTCGTGCGGCTACATTGACCATCGCGCGAGCGCGCTGCCGCTGGTCGAGGCGATGGAATCCCTGCCCGGCCTGGTCAAGATCCACGTCCTCAGCCCGCCCACGCTGCCGGCCTTGCGCGACGAACTCGGCCGCGCCCGCGGCGAGAAGAAGCCTTATCACGTTGTCCACTTCGATGGCCACGGCGTCTATGATCGCACCGTCGGCCTCGGCGGGCTTTGCTTCGAGCGTCCGGAAGACACCGGCAAGCTGGAGAAGCGCCGGCACGTCACCGTCTTCACGCAAGACACGATAGAGAACGGCACAGGCTTGGGATCGCTGCTGCGCGATCACCGCATTCCACTTGTCTTTCTCGAAGCCTGCCAGACCGCGCAGGCCGAGAAGGCGTCCGAGTCCGTCGCCTCCGAGCTGCTGAAAGTTGGCGTTGCCTCAGTCGTCGCCATGAGCCACAGCGTTTTGGTCGAGACCGCGCGCAGGTTCGTCGAAGCCTTTTACGATGCGCTGGCCGGGGGCAAACGCGTAGGCGACGCCATGCTCGCAGGCCAGCGCCAGCTCAAGGACGACACCTTCCGCGGACGCATCTTCGGCGCGGGCGAACTGCGGCTCGAGGATTGGTTCGTGCCAGTGCTCTACCAGGAAAAGGACGACCCGCAGCTCTTCAAGACCACGCCCGCGAAGCAGACGCAGGAGGACTTCCAGACCGCGCTCGCTGCCCGCCTCGGCGAACTGCCGCCGGCGCCGGAGACCGGCTTCATCGGGCGCAGTCGGGAACTGCTTGCGCTCCAGCGGCTGCTGCGTCAAGAACGCTACGTCGTCGTACGCGGCCAGGGCGGCGAAGGCAAGACCGAGCTCGCCGCCGAGTTCGCCCGCTGGATGGTCCGCTCACAGCAGATGCACCGCGCCGCATTCGTCTCCGTCGAGACGCACGGCAATCAGCGTGCGGTTGTTGATGCACTGGGAAAGCAGTTGGTCAAGAAAGAGTTCTCAGCGGCAGGCGATCTCGACGACGCGATCCAGGAAGTCGAACGCGCGCTGCGGGAGCAGCCCACCTTGCTGGTGGTGGACAACATGGAGAGCATCCTCCTGCCGCCGTTCATGTTGGAAGAGATGCCAGAGGCGCTTTCGGATGAGGCAGGCGAAGAGTTGAAAGCAATCCTCGCGCTGTGCGAGCGACTGCTGACGGCGGGCGACACACGACTGATCTTCACCAGCCGCGAGGCGCTGCCCGCGCCGTTTGATGTCGGGAGGCACCGGCGTGAGCTGCATCAACTCGATCGCGAGGATGCCGTGAAGCTGGTCGAGCGCGTGCTGAACGCTGCCGGCGGGGACGCCGGCGCTTCCAGTGATGCCGCGCGTGAGGAGATCGAGCAGCTCGTGGATGCTGTCCATTGTCACGCCCGCACGCTGGCGCTGCTGGCCCCGGCTTTGCGCAGTGGCGGCGTCGGGGCCACCCGCGAATCGCTCGTAGATCTTATGGCGGAGATGGAAAAGAAGTTCCCCGGCAGCCGGGAGCAATCAGTCTTCGCCAGCGTTGAACTTTCTCTGCGCCGCATGTCGGAGGCGAACCGGGACCGGGCGCGCGTGCTCGGGGTGTTTCACGGAGCGGTCGATCTCGATGTGCTCCGAACAATGATGGAGTGGGAAGAGGCGGACGTGGCGGCGCTGGCGGTTGAGTTGGTCGAGACGGGACTGGCGACGCCGAATCGCTACAACCATCTCACGCTCAACCCGGCGCTCTGCCCCTACCTGCGCGGGCAGATGGAGGCGGCGGAGCGCGAGGCGCTGACGGCCCGCTGGGTCGAGGCGATGCGCGCGTATGCCGGGTTCCTCGTGCAGCAACAGAGCGAGAATATTGAAATCGCGGCGACGCTGACGGTGCTGGAGCTGCCCAACCTCTTTGCGCTTCTCGACCTCGTGCAGCACGCGGGGGATGCTGAAGCGACGATTGATCTGGCCACTTCGCTCTACAGCCTGGTGCAAGGGCTCGGCAAGCCGCGGCTGCTGGAGCGCGTGGGGCAGGTGCGCGACGCGGCGGCGGCGGCCCTGGGCGACGCCTGGAATCACGCGCATTTCGAGGCGGCGCGGACCCGCATCGAGCAGCAGCTTGCCGACGGGCAGTTGCGCGAAGCGTTCGACGGCGCGCAGCAGGTGCTCCAGCACTCCCGGGCGGCAGGCGAGCAGGCGTATCCCCTCGCCGATTACGATCTGGCGATGGCGTGCATCCTGCTTGCCCGCGTGTTGAAGACGGCCGGCGGATCGGAACAGGCCTTGCTGCTGCTGGACGAGGCCAGCCGGCGCTTCGAGGCTGTCGCGAAGGCGCGTGTTAGCAAAGCCGCAGAAGGGATGGCGTCCGTCTGCTTGGCGGAACAAGGTGACTGTCTTCGCAACCTTGGCCGGCTGGACGAAGCGGCGGCGGCCTACGAAAAGAATATCCGACGCGCGGAAAAACTTGCTGACGCCCGGCAAGTCGCCGTCGGCAAGGGCCAGCTTGGGACCGTCCGCAAGAATCAGCGCCGCTACCCGGAGGCGCTGGCGACTTTTGCCGAAGCGCGCGAGCGGTTCACGCGGTTGGACGAGCCGGGCACCGTCGCCGTGATCTGGCATCAGACCGGCATGGTGTATCAGGAGGCGGGACAGCCGGAAGCGGCGGAGGATGCCTACCGGAAATCGCTCGCGATCGAGGTGCGGCTCGGAAATGTCGCCGGGCAGGCGAGCACGCTCGGGCAACTGGGAATCTTGCATGGCGAGATCATTAACCGCCCGGAGGAAGCGGTGACTTTTTACCGCCAGGCCGCCGACAAGTATGTGGAAATCAGTGATGTGGCTGGTGAAGGAAGACAAAGGAATAATCTCGCAGCTCTTTTGAGGAGACTCCGCCGCTTTGACGAAGCGCGGCAGGAAATCCAACGGGCGATCGAATGTGACGCACAATTCGGTCACGCGTCTGAGCCGTGGACGGCCTGGTCTATCCTCGCCGACATCGAGACGGACGCCGGCAACCCCGCCGCCGCCGCGGAGGCGAAGCGCAAGGCAATAGCCTGCTACCTCGCATACCGCCGAGACGGCGGCGAAAACTACGACGGGCCAGGCCGACTCGTCTTCGACATGACCGAGAAGCTTCGCGCTGGCGGTCCCAGTGCGGCTTCCTCCTTCCTCCAGCAACTCGCCGCCGCCCCCGACGCGGCGTGGCTCCTCCCCTTCATCTGCGCCCTCGAAGCCATCGTCGCCGGCAGTCGCGACCACACCCTCGCCGACGCCCCGGACTTGGACTTCTCGATGGCCGCCGAAATCCTCTTCCTGATCGAAACCCTGGAAAAGCCCCGCTAGTGTGCTGTCTCGGAAATTCGCTTAATGTTGATTCGGCGCGACGCGGAAATGACAGAGAGTCTATTCGAACTCAACGCTTTGGTAAGCGTCACTCAGGGCAAGGACGCAGCCGATGGACGGTAACTCGACCGTCGCGCCGAGGTCGCCGTAGTCGGAACGTACCCACTGGTTCGCCTGGCGCTGGAAGTGGGTGACATGGGGCGCGTCCTGGGCTAAGAGTAAATACTCCATCGCCGAGGGAAGGGCTTGATAAGCGGTGCGCTTTTCATGGCGGTCGCGAGCCTCGGTCGCTGGTGAGAGCACCTCCACGATCAAGGTCGGGTTCGTCAGCACCTCGATGCCCTCGATATTCTCAATCTCCGCCTTTTCGCAGACGACGCTGGCATCGGGATGACGATAGGGCGGTAGTAGCGGCGTCTTGATCGGAAGGTCGCTGGTGAATGCCTCGCACGGGCGTCCGCTCAGTTGTTGTCTCAGTGAGAAATAGACATTGCCGCTGATTCTGGCATGCCGCTGACTTCCGCCGCTCATGCAGACGATCTCGCCGTCCCAAAATTCATACCGGGCATCGCCCGTTAATTCGAGCGCAAAGTACTCTTCCAAAGTATAGGCGTGGCGTGGCCACTCTTGAACATTAGCTACCATCTCTACCCACTTGCGGTCATCGTAGGATTTCGGGAAAGTATATCACGAGGACGTCGATTCAAATCTTCACTGATATCTCAGCGCTACTGTTTCAGCGGATTCCGCATCGTAACACTCAACTCCACCGGAATGCATCGCTTGAAACTGATCCCGAACTTCTTGAACTTCCCAAAGACATAGACGCGGCCGGTCACCAACCAGGTATCTTTCGAGTCGCTCCATTCTCCAATCGCCGCCAGGACAGCGCTGGGCAGGTAAATGTAAAAGCGAAGCGGCTCGCGCAACGTCAGCGGATCTTTGTTTGGGAGATCGAACGCCCGGTGGTACTCGCTAATCTCCACCGAGGAGCCGTTGACGACCATGTCTTCAAACATCAGAAAGTCGATGTGCCCGCTTTGCTTCACGGGCGAAACTACGATGGGAACTTCAAAAGTAATCCCCAGCGGCGTGACCCGCGCGAGTTGTGGTGTACCCAGACGGATCAGCGCGTCCTCATCGGATTCAGGTTCCGACGCGATGCTGGTTTGACCGTTTGTGGTGTTGTTCCCTGATTGGCTTTGATTTGTCGCGGGGTTTGTTCCGGAGTCTGGCCCGGGCTTTCCATTCCGTTTTTCCGGTTTCTTAATCTCAACAACTCGGCGCTCAACTTTGTAACCGCGAATCTCTTTCGGATAGGTACGGGTTTGGGCGGAGGCGCCTGTTGGAATAATGATTACCAGACAGCACAAGGCTAAGGCGTAAAACAATTTAGCCCAGAACGGGATCTTGGGTGAGACTTCATGGTTTGGATTCTGTTTGCTCAGGACGATTAACATCTCTCTCATTTGTGGGTAGTGCCCTGGTTTGATTTACCCTCTGCGTTCTCCGTGTCTCTGCGGTGAATCCTGGCCACGAAAAGCTCACCGCAGAGACGCAGAGGCCGCGCAGAGAAGTGTTGACATAAGGACACTCACCATCTTTGCTCAAGACTATCAGGCTGGCAGTCCGAAAGACTCAAACCTCCGCCTGGGTCTTGATCAGTTCTCCCAGATCGAGAACCAGCGCGACGTTGCCGTCGAACAACTCAGCCGCTCCGCAAACGCCGGTCCAACGCGCGGCGTGCCGCCCGAGACTGCGTACCAGGGTCTCCTGTTGGCCTTTGATACCGTCAACGACCAGAGCATATCGATGGTTGCCTTCCTGGCCGCCAGGTCCCGGGGCCGGGCCATTATTTGTGGCCCGCCAGACTACGAGGGACGCGGGCGTCTCAGGACGGGCGGTCTGGCCCAGCAATGTGCGCAGGTGAAGCAATGGCAAAGACTCGGATCGCCAGTCCACATCGCTGCGCGTTTCGATGACGCCCGCTGATTCGATCGCATAAAGCTGTCCACCCGACTGCACCAGCAGGCACTGCACCAGAGCCAAAGTTGCCGGCATGATCATCGCAAAGGTGGTCCCTGCGCCGCGTTCGGTTGCTACCCGCACTTCACCTCCGGCGGGTTCCATCGCGCGGTCAACCACATCGAGTCCAATGCCGCGGCCTGATAGTTCCGAGACGGCAGGCGCGGTCGAAAAGCCGGGGCGGAAGATCAAACGCAGGCACTGGTCAGGTGAGAGTTCCGACCCACCGTTCGCGATGCCGTGTTCGGCGGCGGCGGCCGCGATTCGGTCCCAATCTATGCCGCGGCCGTCGTCAGTAACTGTGATATGGATGCGGCTTCCTTCATTAAAGGCTGCCAACCTTACTTTCCCCGTCGCGCTCTTCCCGGCAGCCAGCCGTTCCTCGGGGGTTTCTATCCCGTGCGTGACCGCGTTACGCACCAGATGAAACAGGGGATCGGCGATCGTATCGGCCAGCGACTTATCGATTCCTACATCTCCGCCGGTGATTTCGAACTCAACCTGCTTACCCAACTGACGCGCGGCGATGCGTCCGGCACGCGCCGCCGCCCGTTCGAGTATCTCGCCGGCCGGCACCAGCCGCAGCTTAATCAGCCGTTCTTCAAGTTCGATGAACCACTGGCGCAGATGCACGCTCGCCGCGTCGACTGCCTGTTTATTACCGGCCATGTCCGGCGACCGCAGGGCGTTTGTCGTATGACGAAATAGTTCGCCGACATTGGAAATCAATTCGTCGATCTGCTTCATCTCTACGCGGACGGAATTGCTCTCGCCCGCGTCGCCCTCGTTGGTTGCGCCTGGGCGCAAAGCCGCTGCGCCAGGGGGAGGCTTTGCGCCGGCCGCGGACGAGTCAATCGTTAACTCGTTGAGTTCGATGCGTCCAAGTGTTTCCGCCTGTCGCAAGACCTCGTTGGAAACGAGTTCAGAAGCATAGAGCAGCCTGAAAATGATTTCGTCAGCGGTGGCGGATTCACCGGGGACGGTGGAAATTATTTCGCCGCTCTGTCCCAGAAGCTTGGTCAGTTCGCGAAACTTTTGATCGAAGGTCTCGATCGCGAAACCCGCGGAGACTATGAACAGCTTTGCTCCTTCGCGGACGGCTTCACGAGTGTGCTGTAGATCGTACTCACTGAGGGAGCGGGCGAGTTCCGGAGGCAAGGCAGAGCGCAGGCCGCTCGCGATAGTACCTTGCTGTTTGCTGGTCGCAGCCAAAGCATTGAGCCGTTTGATAACTTTCGCGGCCCCCGAGTCATTGGTCTCGTTTGTTTCCTTGGGCGCGGACTGCAAGTCGCGCGCTATTGCATCGACAGCATCTTCAAACGCGTCAAGCACCGAATCGGTAATCTCGATGCGGCCGAGTCGCACGCCATCCAGCACGTCTTCAAAGTCGTGCGCGATCCGGCTCACCGATGGCAACCCGAGGGAACCGGCTGAGCCCTTCAGCGTGTGAACGCGCCGAAAAATCCGCGCGGCCAGTTCGCGACGCTTAGGTCCCTGTGAACGCGCGGTACGCAGTTGCTCGAGATCGCGATAAAGCCTTTCGACAATTTCGCGCGCGTCGGCAATGAACTGGCTCTGCTCATTGTCTACAGTGGGGTCCATAGTGGGATCCATTACGCAGGCAGTTTAGCTCAAATCCGTCGTTTGCGTCGTGAGGTTTTTTGCAGTAGTGCCTATTCGGACTTGGACTCCTGATCCTCGGTTGGACTATCGGCCTCAACTTCCTCGTCGATGGCTCTTTCCGGCTCAGGCGATTCCCGGTCCAGGTCACGCTTGATGGCGTCGAGGATTCCATTGATAAACTGCGTCGCTTCGTAGGTCGAGAAGCGGCGGGCAATTTCGAGGGCTTCGTTTATGATAACCGTGCGCGGTGTGGCTTCGTGCAAAAACTCGTAAACTGCGAGGCGCAGGACGTTGCGATCGACCAGGGCCATGCGGGTGATTCGCCAGTGTTCAGCACGCGAACGAATGCGCTCGTCAACTTCTTCCAAATTCTCAAGCGTGCCCAGGGCTAACCGGGTAGCGAACTCGCGGGCCGCGGTTTCCAGCTCGCCATCAGCCAATTCAGACCAGAAGGTGCGCGCGAGTTCATCCCCGCGCGTTCCGGCAACATCAGCCGCAAAGAGCATTTGCAAGGCGCATTCGCGCGCCTTACGACGCGAACCCATAAATTCAGTGATGAGCGATGAGTGATGAGTGATGAGCGCAAGCAGCTTGCGTTTCATCCAGGTACCGTATGCGTGACGACCAAAGAGTCTCTGTTAACTCAGTACTCATCACTCAGTACTCATCACTTACCAAACGCTTCCCGATAAAGATTGACTAACTCAACCGCCGCCGTCGCGGCTTCGAAACCCTTATTGCCCAGTTTGACTCCGGCGCGATCGATCGCCTGGTCCACATTCTCTGCTGTGATTACGCCAAACAGCAATGGCACACCGGTCTTCATGCCCGCTTCGCCAATGCCCCGCGCGACCTCGCTGGCGATGTATTCAAAGTGCGGAGTCTGGCCGCGGATGATCACCCCGAGACAAATCACGGCATCGAACTTTCCTGACTCGGCGGCTTTCAGAGCACACAGCGGGATCTCAAACGCGCCCGGCACGCGAAACACTTCGATCGATTTTGCATCCGCCGATAATTCTGCGAGCGCGTCGAGCGCGCCTGCTATCAGCCGGGACACGAGGGAATCGTTCCAGCGGCTGGCGACAATCGCAAAGCGAAAGTCTTTGGCGTTCAGTGTTCCCTGATGTGTTTCCGGCTGCAAGACTACCAATTGCAAGTTTGAGAGTGACCGCTAAAGCAAATTGAGTATAGTGGCGGGTCGAAATAGTGACAAGGCCACCTATGAGTTTGAGATCTCATCAGCACCTTGCTTCCGTGCGGAGGCGAGAAAACTGAACTCAGGTCACGGGCGGTGTATGATATCGCCCAGTTCGACTGAAACAGATTGACCAGGAGTCATTGAAGAGTGAGAACCCAATCTAGTTTACGAACCAATCGTTTGAGAATTCTATTAGCTCTGCTGTTAGTCTCATCTGTCCTGGCGGTTTCTTCGCCCGGGGCAGGGAAGTCTGCCGGCGCCGCCGCGGCACAAAGGAACAAGGGCGTCGTCGTCTTTGCCGTTTCGGGAGAGTCCGGCGAGGGAAGCATGGACGCCGTGGTCATTGTTGACGGGAAGCGACTACGCGCGCCGTTCACTGACGAAGACAAAGCCGGACAGAAAAAGTTTGCGGAAGAGTATTTTGCCGCGGGCCGGACGTATCGTTTGATCTTTGGCGGCGGCGAGGCCGGATCAGTCGCGTTGAAAAAGTGGAGCGAAGGCTGTAATACCGCACACGCGGAAGTAACGCTATCGACTTCAGCGCGTCTGGGCGGCCAGGTGAAGGCATTGGCGACGAGTTCGGCTTCACTGGGTAAGCGCGCGAGCGCCCGTCGCGCGCCGACAGACGCGGAACGCGCGGGCGTCATGACTTTGATGAAGAGCATCTATGCACAACACAAAACCCCCGCGAGTCTGATCGCTGCGATTAAAGTTACCAACCTGACGGCCACGGATCTGGACGGTGATGGCAAGTACGAGTTTGTCGGCAGCTTTACGTCGGCAGCCAAAAACAAGTTCGAGCGTGATCTGTTCTTGATTGCCAAACCGCAGGGCGCGGGGATGCGTGCAGACTTTGCCAAGTTTCAGGCTTATCAACCCCCACCGGAAGAATTCCTCCACGGCATCGACTTTGTCGACCAACTCGATCTTGACGGCGACGGCATCGGGGAAGTCTTCGCGGTGCAGGGAGGCTTTGACGGTTACCAGTATGTGATTTTCAAAAAGGTAGGCGGCCGCTGGCGAAGGGTTTACGACGTGATGGGTGATGCGTGTTAGGGAAGAGTGTGAAGTGAATATCAGACCGACCCAGTATCACAGGGGGACAGATAGTCCTTAACCGCGTCACGGGAATTCTGACGGCTCCTGGTCGCCGCCGTGCCGGGGTGGCGCATTCGCAACTTCAACAGTAGAATCTGCGTCTCCGGGATGGACGTTCCTTATCAGATCATCCGAGTGGGGTGCGGTTAGCGAACCCCGCTGGCAATGAAGGTTAATAGCGATGACCGATCCGTTGCGCATCCGTATTCGTTCTGACTGGGACGCAGCGCTGACTTACGACTCGCTCGACGAGCCGGCCGGCAGTCGCGCCGTGTTTATCGGACGCGACAGTTTGATCGCGCCCCTGGTCGCAGAGATTATCGAACCCAACAAGCGCGGGACCTACCTTATCAGCGGCTATCGTGGGACCGGCAAAACAACCTTGTTGATCGAGGCCCTCAGCCGTGCCAAGAACCAACTGCCCAAAGGTTATCGACTGTTCCCGCTGGTTCTGAATGTATCCGAGGTGTCGGCTTCACTCGGCAGCGCCACGACGGAAGCGTCGGACCAGCTCGCGATCGATCCGCGTCGGCTGCTGGTCGCTTTGCTGCGCACGATTGCCCATCGAATCAGTAGCCTGGTCGATCAAAATCCCGATCCCGATCCGGCGCTCAAACCACTTGCCGATCTTGCGCGCAACGCATACGAAAAGGCCACTGCGGCTAAGTTCGCGCAAACCGTCACGCGCGCGCAGGAAAACACGCGCACCCGTTCCCGCGAATTGGCGCTGGCGCTCGAGGATAAGAACATCTTGAAAACCCTTGCTTGGGCAGCCGGCGCCGCCGCAGTCGCGTTCGAGTCGGCGGCCCTGGTCGGGCCCACATTGGGCTGGCTGCACGGGGCTGCCTTGGCCTTGGCGGTCGCTTTTGGCGTTAGTCTGACGGCCTCGTACCGTCGAAGTAGCAGCGAAAAGCAGAGCGCCGCCAACCAAACCGCAGTTGAGCATGACAATTCGCTGCAGCAGCTCGAAACCGATCTCAAAGACATCCTGACGGCGCTGAAGCAAAACAAGCTACGCACAATAGTGGTGATGGAAGAGCTCGACAAGATCGCCGACTCAGACGGGCTCCATCTCGCCAATGTGATCTGCTACTTTAAGAACCTCTTCACGCAAGCTCCCGCCCTGTTCTTCTTCGTCACCGACAAAAGCTATTTCGACATTGTGGCCAGCGCGATCAAACGCGCCCGCCGCCTCCGTTCGTATGCGGTCGAGCACACATTCTTCACGCATCGACTGTTCGTTGGCCGCGCGACCACAAAGGAATGCCTGCAGTTCCTCAACGAAATCATGCTGGACCCAGCCGACAAAGCGTCGCTGGCAGCTGTTGAAGAAACGCTCGGCAAGCCGGGACGTGTCGAGGTGAACGACCAGTTGGGCCGCTTCGTGCGAGTGGTGTTGTTCACGGCCGCCAACCATCTTTTCGATTTGAAGAACGAACTGCGACGCTTCGTGCGAATCGAAGAAGCGCAGCAGGATGGCAAGCGCGCCAGCAGCTTTTTGATCGATGACCAGACGCTGCCGCCGGAAGAAGCGGCGCTCGCAGTGTTCCAGGATCTGATCGTCGAGAAGACCCGCTCGTTCGAAATCAAAGGTGGCCGGACCTACGCGAACGAGGCGCTCGCCGACTGTCTGTATGCGGTGTTCAACGAACTCGGCTCCGACCGGCCGCAAAAGATTGATTCCTTTATGCCGGGTTTTAATGCGGATCCAGAGAAGGTTTTGCTGCTCGACGAGCAACTCCATCTGAATGAGGCTGCCCGCGTGCGCGAGGCGGTGAACTCGCTTATTGGGGATCTGAAAGGTGGCCAGGCGGTAACAAGTGACGAGACGGGCGTGACTTTCACCTGGCGTGGAGATGCAGCACGCGCCTTTCGTTACGTGCGGCAACTGGAAAACCATGAAAAGACCCTCGCGGCCGCACTACAGCGCCAAGCCGCGTTGGTGCTGCCGCTGGTCCCGTTGTTGCCGTCCAACCTTGCTTCAGAGGCTGTTAAGCAAGTACAGGACCTCGAGAAACGGCCAGGCGAGATTCTCAAAGCGCTCGAGCCGATGAGCGCCGACGCTGCGGTCGAGGAATCGCGCTTTCATTTGGAACGCTATGGCGTTTTCGTTAGCACCGCGTTCCTAGTACTACTCAACGAACTTAATCAAAGCGGCTTTTTGTTCGAACCCGTAGCTCATGGTCCCGCTGGTTCGTTACATTATGTGAAGCCGCTTTCGGGGGATCCGCGATTTGGCGCTATTGCGCCTCGCGGTGGCGTGCTGCTGGCGTTTGGCGAAACTGAAACATTGCTGGATGACGTATGGCAATTCATCCGCCCGCAAGGGTCGCCCCGTCTGGGTCACCTAAACCATGCGGCGCTGGTGCATGTGATTCATGTGACCGGCGACATCGGCGCGGAAGTAAAGAACCGGATCGAGCGATGGGATCAAGCGTTCGTCCAACGCGGTGGACCAAACGCCGATTTTCGGTATCTCATCGACGTTATCGCTTTGGACGATCCGGCCCGCGAAACTATGACCACCGGGCAACGAGTCGCCGCTGCCCTCGCTGGATTAGGCGCCTGGTCGCGCTTGCCCCAACCTCGTCTGATGCAACCGCTGCCGGAGATGTCCTTAACCATTCCCCTCAAAGAATGGTTCATCAATTCCGCAGACAGTCTGTTGAATCTCGTCCTTCCTTCTCAACCTGTAAGCCGCTACTTCATCGAGCGTGAAGAGATTGAGGAACAAGGATTTGTCATCCTCGGGCTCCCACCGAAGTCGGCTTCAGTTCCGAACTCGATCTTTGCAGCCGTTGCAGCAGCCTGCCTGCGGATGGGATACGATTCGTCGCCGACTGCCAGTGAGGATTCGCTGATCCCGATCGGCCGTTGGTTGTTGGCGGAAAAACTGGTCATTTTGTTCGTCGGATTGAGTATGGGCGGTTGGAGCCCGCCCGATCTCGCCGAGGCACTGAAAGTCGGCGCGCGAGTCATATTCGCCAGTCCGGAACCGTTACCACCCGAATTAGCGGAATTCCCACGCACGGTTTTTCCTCCTGTAACAGGTTTGACCTGAAAAAGTTTAAATGGATCTGAGCCCACGATGAGCCCCCTCTGGAATCGAGCTGAGGCCCCCAAACTCAACGAAGTTTTCAATCACGCCTCGGCTGTCGCGGGACTCCCACCGGCCGGTGCTTTTTTGGTTTTCTTCCTCAGAATCGCCGCCGAGATCAGTGTGATGATCAAGCCAATCGGAAACGGCTCGGTGAAGGTGAGGGCCGCATTGATGGGGGGGTTGTCTAAATACTTCAACTGATTGAGCTGGGTTTGGATCGCTTCCGGGCTGGCGCCTGAGTTCTTTATGTGCGCGACGCACATGGTCATGAACCTCTCACCAAAGCTGGGCACGCCGAAATACATGATCTCCCACGTGGCTACGTACAAAACGGATGAGATGAGGGTGATTAGAATGCCGACGGCAAAGGCGCGCCCGAACGTGATTGTCCCGCCGCCAATGTTCTCGCGATAGGAGCGGATGCCAAAGAACACCAGCATGAACGACAGCACAATCGTCGTATAGCCGATGACCATGCTATGCGATTGCAGCCAAGCTGAATCCGTGAAAGGGAGGGTGGCGAACATCATTACCGTCATGATGCCGCCCGAAATGAGCCCGAAAGTCAGAACTGTCTTTTTCATCGTTTGCTTCTCCTAAGTAGTTTGAACTTCGGGCGTGAAGATAGCCGTCCGCGCTGGGTTTGTCGTCATACTTTCGGGTGAATTGGGGTTTTCAATTGAAGAATCATCCTTTTGGGTGACGGGAATGTGGCACGCGCATCTTGCGCGTGATTCACGGGCGGGACGCCCGTGTCACTCTACGGAATCAGTCCCAACTCTTTTCCCACCTGCACCGCCTGGGTTCTCCTTTTCGCGCTCAGCTTATCGAACAGACGGCTGGAGTGCGTCTTGACGGTGTTCTCGCTGACAAAGAGCTTCTCGGCGATCTCGCGATTGCTTAAGCCCCCGGCGATCAGCCCCAGTATCTCGAGCTCGCGTCGAGTGATGCCCAACTCACGCAATCTCGTCTCGTTCAAAGTGAAGGGTTGAGGAGAGGGAACTTCCCGTACGACGATCGTTTCTTTGTTCTTTGTGAGTTTGAGTCCGAGCCAGATGCCCAGTCCGGCGAACAGCAGCGCGATTAGTCCCCCATAGATTTCGATGGAGTGCTGGATGACCAGGAAGCGATACTCGACCAGCTTCAAAACGACTATGAGCACTCCGCCGCAGAGACCGTAGATAAGGATGTGCTTTTTCATCCCGAAGATCCCGTGTCGACTACGTAAGGCAGACTGCTACCAGTCTGCTTTGGCGATGTATTTGAGGACGTGTTTGATGGACGTGACGCTATACGAACCGTCGGCCTTAAGTACGGGAATGTGGCGATAACGGCCCATTGACATCTTGTTCACGGCGGTGGCAACGGAGTCTTTCTCGCTCAGAATCTCCGGATCCGGGCTCATCAATTCCTTGACTATGGTGTTATCGGGCCGGGCGTCCTTGCCGGTCAACTTGTTGAGCAGATCACGCTCAGTGAAGATACCGACCAGCTTTCCCTCTTCCAGAACCAGGGCGCATCCCAGACCGGCCGCCTTCATCTTCCCGATAACTTCGAGGGCCGAGGTGTTGGGTGAAACGCTGAGAAACTCCTGATCGAGATGGCTGATGTCATCTTCCATCACGGAGCGCGTTAAACTTTCTCTGCCGGCCTGGACGACGTCGAGGTTGAAGAGCGACGTCATGCACTCTTCGCACCGGTCGACGCCTTCCATATTGTCATGACTGCAAGAGGGACAGATCATTGTCGATTTCCAATTGCCAATTGCCGATTTGCGATTGCGCTAATTACGCCTGCCAATTCAACCGATCGAGATCTCAGTTTGGCTGGGATTCCAATCGGCAATTGGCAATCGAAAATCGACAATGGTTCTATTCCACCGTCCACATATCGCCGCTATAGATCAGTTTCTCCAGCGTGCCAGGCCCGGATTTTGAGATTGCGGTCTCGATCTGATCGGCCATCATCTGGTCATAGCTGGGCCGCTCGACTGCGCGAAAGACGCCAACCGGCTGGGGAAAGTCGGGCTGTTCCATTCGCGCCAGCATGAACGCGACTGACGGATCCTGAAGGTTGATGTTGTGAACCAGAATGTCGGCTTCGGTGATCCCGTTCTCGCCGATGGTCACTACTTCCGGATGCGCGCCATTCATGCCAATGCCAAGGTTTCGATCTTTGCCGAAGATCATTGGTTTCCCATCTTCCAAATAGAGGACCTTGTCCTGCCGCACGCTGCGTTCAGCAAAATAATCAAACGCGCCATCGTTGAAGATGTTGCAGTTCTGATAGACCTCGAGGAACGAAACGCCCTTGTGTCTCGCCGCGGCTTCGACCATCGTACCCAGATGCTTCACGTCGATATCGATCGAACGCGCCACGAAGGTTGCCTCACTGGCGATCGCCAGAGACAGGGGATTGACTGGATAGTCGATTACGCCCATCGGCGTTGACTTCGTTCTTTGCCCAAACACCGAGGTCGGACTGTACTGGCCTTTCGTCAAACCGTAGATGCGGTTATTGAAAAGGATGTAGTTGATGTCGAGATTACGCCGCAGCACGTGCATGAAATGATTGCCGCCGATCGAAAGCGCATCCCCATCGCCGGTGACCACCCAAACGCTGAGTTCGGGATTGGCGGATTTGATGCCAGTCGCAATCGCCGGCGCGCGCCCGTGAATGCTGTGAAAACCATACGTGTTCATGTAATAGGGAAAGCGCGAAGAGCACCCGATGCCGGAAACGAAAACCACCTTCTCTCGTGGAATACCGAGTTCGGGCATCACCTTTTGCACGTTGTTTAAGATCGCGTAGTCGCCGCAGCCGGGACACCAGCGCACTTCCTGATTCGAAACGAAATCTTTCTTGGTGAGCTTTTCCAGCGGTGGCGCCACGCCAAAAATTGCCGCGCCGCCTTCGCTCTCTGCCGAGACAGAGGCGTCGACCATTGCAGGGTGTCCGTTGCCGCCCGAACCGTCACCTTGTGTGCTCATAATTGCTCCTCGATATCATTTCCGCGGCCACGTTCGGCCGCTTCCATCAGCTCCAAAAACTTTCCACGAACATATGGATCAAGCTTCTCAGCAAAATAACTTGAGAGACTGTGGCGCTTGATCAGCTCCTGCACGTCGGCGAGATCTTTCAAGCGATCCGGCGCCGTCATTCCCGAAGCCAGCTTCAATTCAATCAACTTCTCCAGCGTCGGAAACTTCACTCCATCAATTTCTACCGCAGCCTCGGAGGGCTTCGGAAAACTAACGGGCTTTGGCTTGCCGTCACCGGGATATTCGCCGGCGGCAATAAGCTCGATGGGGGTGCCGTCCCTCGTAGCTCGCAAGCGCTTCCTCGCTCCCTGGAAAGCCGGAGCATACCCGAGCCCTACCAGCTCACGATGAAACCTATCCAACCCCTCCGAGTCCAGAATCAGATCAATGTCTTCGGTGAATCGTGGGTAACCATACGCCATCAGGGCTATCGCGCCGATCACCACATAATCGATCTGGTGTTCCTTCAGATCCGCCACCAGGCGCGCCAGCGCATTGTTGAGCTTTCCTTCGCCCATGAAATAACGCTGCCCTTCAGCGTAGACCTCGGTGACTGATGGCGAACCAGAGATCACAAATACTCCTCGACCTTCGCGACGATCTCGCGAATTTGGAAAGGACGGCCTTTGACCTTTGAAAAAGGAACTGCGTCAATCAGAAACTTCGCCCGGATCATAGTGCACAGTTGTCCGAGGTTCATCTCGGGGATGATCACGGTTTCGAAGCCGGCCAGAACTTCGCCCAGGTTCTTCGGAAAAGGATTCAGGTAGCGCAGGTGCGCGCTGGAAACCGGCTTGCCCTCGCTTTGCATCTTCTCCACCGCTGAGGTGATCGAACCGTAAGTCGATCCCCAACCGAGGACCAGGACCTTGCCGGTCTTATCTCCAAAAATCTCGATGAGTGGAATATCGTTGGCAGCCCGGTCAATCTTTTCCTGACGGAGGAGGACCATCAAATGATGGTTCTCGGGATCATAGTTAACGTTGCCCGTGATGTGCTGCTTCTCAATCCCTCCGATACGATGCTCCAGACCCGGAGTTCCGGGTAGCGCCCAGGGCCGCGCGAGCGTCACTTCGTCTCTCGCATAAGGCATGAAGTTAGTAGGATCGGTCGTGAACTGGACATCGATTTTCGGGAGCTCGTCGACATCAGGCACGGCCCACGGCTCGGCGCCGTTAGCGAGATAACCATCCGAGAGATAAAAGACAGGGGCCATGTATTTGAACGCCAGCCGTACAGCTTCAATGGCCATGTTGAAGCAGTCTGCGGGTGTCGCCGGGGCAATGACAATCGCCGGGCATTCACCGTTGCGGCCCCAGACGGCCTGGAAAAGATCGGCTTGTTCGGTTTTCGTCGGTAATCCAGTAGATGGCCCGCCGCGCTGTACGTTGATAATGACCAGCGGTAATTCAGTCATCACTGCCAGGCCGATCGCTTCCTGTTTCAGGGCCAAGCCTGGGCCGGATGTGCCCGTCAGCCCGACGTGGCCCGCAAAGCTGGCGCCGATTGCCGCGCAGACTGCGGCGATCTCATCTTCGGCCTGGAATGTTTTCACTCCATAGTTCTTGCGACGTGCCAGCTCGTGCAGGATTTCGGACGCCGGCGTGATCGGATACGAGCCATAAAACAACGGTCGACCAGCCAAGTGCGCAGCCGTCACAAATCCGATTGCCGTGGCTTCGTTCCCAGTGATCTTGCGATAGCGGCCCGGAGCAATGACTGCTTTCTTGACCGTGTAATGTGTGGTGAAGACTTCGGTGGTCTCGGCAAAGTTGTAACCGGTCTTCAAAGCTACTTCATTCGCCTTAACCAGCTCTGGATTCTTGCGAAACGTCGCATTGATCCAGTTCAGGGTTGTATCGAGCGGGCGATCGTAGAGCCAGTACAAAACGCCGAGGGCAAAGAAGTTCTTGCTGCGATCGATCTCTTTGCGGGAAAGCTGGACGTTGCCCTTGAGGGCGTTGCGGTTGAGTGTCGAAATCGGTAGCTGATGCACACGATAGCCGGTCAGCGAGCCGTCTTCGAGCGGGTTCGACTTGTAAGCGGCGTGCTCCAGATTGTCCTTCGTAAACTCGTCCGTATTGATGATTAGAGAGCCGCCTTCTTCCAGATCCGGAAGATTGACTTTCAGCGCCGCAGGATTCATCGCCACCAGCACGTTGGGCTGATCGCCGGGGGTGCGAATGTCGTGATTGGAAAAGTTCAACTGAAATCCGCTGACGCCCGGCAGACTACCGGCCGGGGCCCGAATCTCAGCCGGAAAATCCGGCAGCGTCGAGATGTCGTTGCCCATAATTGCCGACGTGTTCGTGAACTGCGTGCCGGTCAATTGCATACCGTCGCCGGAATCACCAGCGAAGCGAATGGTAACAGTGTCCAGCTCTTCAAGATGTTTGTCGATGGTTACGACAGGTGGTTCTATTACTGCGCTCATAATTATTCGCTCGTGCCTTTTTCGTTAGTCTATTGCCAATTGCCCATTTCCGATTGCCGATTGAACTGACGCTCTTCAAATCGGCAATTGGAAATCGAAAATCGGAAATGCCCCTATCCGCCATCTACGGTGTCCATCACCTGCGCAGGGAGCGGCGGCAGGTTCATGGTCGCCTTCGGATAGCACTCTGCCAGGTAAGTGATGATGTCAAAAACTGAAATAGAGCCCACCAACTCGCCCTTCTTCACCAGGGGGATGTTGCGAAAACTTTTCTCATGCATGAGACGCACTGCGTCGCCGATGGTTGCTTCGGAAGAAAGCGTCTCGACGGCGGGCTGCATCCAACCGCTGATAGGTGACTCCAGGTCAACATTCTGGCCCAGCACCTTTGTCAATAGATCGCGTTCCGTGAAAATACCGGCCACATGGCCATCGTCGGAAATGATCACACAGCCACCCTCGTCATTCTTCATGGCTTCAATGGCTTGCGATAGCGGCGTGTAGGGCGAGACAGCGACGTAATCGTCAGTTGGCAAAACGCTTACGCGCTGGTCACAGGCATTTCTAAGTCGATCCATTTGACAGTCTTCAGGGATCCAGGGTTCCTCGTGCGCTTTCTATCTTAACTCAATCGACACTCAGGCGAGAGTGGAGGGCGATTTTATCACAGTGTCGCGCGTTTGGATGTGATAGGCGACACTTAAGCGGGGTTTCCGGTGCAGGTTCCGGGTCCAACCTCAGCAACGTTTTCGGATTGGCGGAACTCGGGGCCTCGGCTGTCAGTGTCCGACCATCTCAATCGCCATTACGGTGAGGTCGTCCGACCGCGGCCGTGCCGACGAAAACTCACTCACATCCTCCAGCAGCCTGGAAACCAGCGCGACCGCCGGCAGTTGGTGGCATTCCCCCAAAAGGGTTGGTAGACGAGCATCGCCATATTCACGGTCATGGCGGTCGCGAGCTTCGGACAAGCCGTCGGTGTAAAGCAAAAGCCGGTCACCCTTGCCGAGCTTAACCTGCGTGGAAGAATAGCGCTCCTGGCAAAACATCCCTATGGGCAAACCCGTTGCGGCTATGGCCGTAACGTTTCCATCATGCAGAAGCAGGGGCGAACAATGACCGGCGTTGCAAATCTCTACTTCGCCGCTGACGGCCGCTTTCCCGCAGACAAGCGTTGCATAGTAGGGCCGCATCGTGCTTTCGGCAAACAGTTGATTGGCCCTTTCGACCAGTTCACTGACCCCTAAACCCGCACCAATCAAACTACGAAAGATCGCGTGCAGGCGACTCATCAACAGCGACGCGGCAACTCCCTTTCCGGACACATCTCCGATTAGAAAATAGAGATCGCCACTGTCGATGCTCACCAGGTCACAGTAATCACCGCTGAGCGGCCCTGCGGGCTCGTAATGATAGGAGACTTCCCAGCCATTGAACTTCAGATTCTGTTTCGGCAGCAGTTCGCCCTGCACCAGCCACGCGCGGTCGAGGTCTTTTTCCAACTCCTTCAGTTGCTCAGGCGTGAAGCAGGAAAGGCAAGTCTTTGCCAAAGGATCGGCGCTCATTGCGGCCTGCCCAATCAAATCGTGGCAAACCTGGCACACGCCATATGAGTCCGCTTGGGTTAGGCGGTCGATTGCGGCCTTAACCTCGCGCAAGAGACCGCTCAACTGAAGAGTATCTGCCGAATTAGCGGCAGTGGCCTCAAGACGCTCTCTCCAATTAATGAGTTCACTGCGCAGGTCGGGGGTCGTTGCTTGAATGGCGGTGCTCATGGTTTCTCCCTTGGTTGGCCGGATTGGCTTATTCAGCACAAAAAACCTTGTTGATGCAGATGCAAAAACAGCTATTAGTCATACGCTTCAACAGCGGCGACAGTTCGCGAAATACGAGAGTATTTTACCTCTCAAATGGGCACAAATCTATCCGCTTATATAACAACTGCATCGGCAAAGCGTACAATCTGAGCACGCCCATCGGCGACTACTTCAAGATCTACATTGGAACTCCGGCGGCCTACGCTGAGAAGTGGCATTTCAGCGGATATGTCACCAGAAGATTTGATTTCTGACAGCGGGTAGTTCTCAAACGGTGACTATTCAACTGCTCTGTCCGATGATCTCGGAGAGCACGCCTAAGGTCTGATCAATTTCCGTCCGGGTGTTGTAACGGCTGAGCGAAAAGCGAATCGAGCCGCGCGCCGCCTGATGCGGGACTTTCATCGCTCGCAAGACTGCCGAAACTTCGTCGGATTCTGAGTTACATGCCGAGCCTGTCGATACGCAGACACCGGCGTCGTCCAGCCTTGCCAGGATGTCTGGCCCTTCCAGGTCGACGAACGATATGTTTGAGGTGTTCGGCAGACGCTTCGCGCGATCGGCCACCCCATTCAATCTGGCGTTCGCAAAGCGAGCCAGTATTTCATCTTCGAGCCTGTCTCTTAACGTGCGGATTTGTTGATGTTCGGTGAACTGGTTAGCTAAATGGCAGGCACTCCCAAGGCCGACAATGTTGGGTACTGCCTCAGTCCCAGAGCGCCGGCCGTGTTCTTGTCCGCCGCCGATGATGAATGGAGGGAGTTTCACGCCGCGTCGAATGTAGAGCGCGCCCACGCCTTTCGGCGCGTGGAGCTTGTGTCCCGATACGGCAAACAAATCGACGGGCCACTGGCGCAAATTGATCGGAATCTTTCCCACCGCCTGGACGCCATCGACGTGAAAGACGGCGTCTGAATTCTCGCGCACGATGCGGCCGATCTCCTCGATGGGAAACAGGACTCCGGTTTCATTGTTGGCCAGCATCACTGACACCATTCCCGTATCCCGTCGCAGGGCCCTGCGCAGATCATCCAGATCAAGTTCCCCGTTTTGATCCACCTCGAGCCAGGTTACTTCGCAACCAATCCCCGCCAGATGCTCGCAGAGACTTCGCACGGCATCGTGCTCGACGCGGGTGGTAATGATGTGCCGGCGGGTTGGGTTCTGTTCCAAAAAGCCGCCAATTGCCCAGTTGTCGGATTCAGAGCCGCACGAGGTGAAGACGATCTCGCTCGCATCGTCTGCTCCCAACAATTCGGCAACCTGCTCTCGTGCTTTCTCAGTCGCGCTCCGCATGCGTCGACCGAACGCGTGGGCCGAGGACGGATTGCCGTAGCAGTCCTTTAGATAAGGCTCCATTGCCTCGAAGACTTCCGGGGCAACTCGGGTTGTAGCGTTGTTGTCGAGATAGATCATTTCGGGTTGGGGATTTTTTGAGAATGCCTAATACGATCGGTACAGAATATAGTCTCCGCTCTTCAAAAGGATTTCGCAGCTACCACAGTTGGGCTGAGATCCGATCACCAACGAGCCGGTGGGCGCACGCTTGCCTTCATCGACGTGGACGAACTCTGCGTGGTTTCGTCCTTCCACGGCCGCATACCAGTACGCGTGTTCATAGGCCGGCTGGGTTCCGTCGATCAAATAGATGGGTCTGTTTGGTTGCGCAATGGCCGCGTCATAGACGTCTTTGTATGCCGAGTCAAAAACCCATCCCCGGTCCGCTCCTTCGCGGCGAAACACCCTCTGAAAATAAGCCGCTTGCAAGGCGATCCCGGCCAATAACACTGCCAGAATAGTCTGGCGCGCGAGCGACGGTAACCCGAGCGAGACCGTGGGGGCCTGGGCCTGAATCTGCGCTTCGACTTTGCCGTCGGCGGCGGTTGCCGGCGGTTGATCGAGCAGGAACTGCAGTGCGGGTATCGTCAGCAACAAAAGAAAAACCGGATACGCGACGATCCGCAGCGAATGAAACTGATGGGCCGTGAGCGCGCCAGGCACGATTGAGGCTGCCGCTCCAAAGATAACAAAACGCCACCAGGGCTCGCGCCAATGACGAACGATCACAACTACGAGTCCTATCAGCGCAAGGATGAAAGCGGCGATCAGAAAACTTCCCAGCGCGCCGGGCATGTGATGACGCGGGTTGCCGTCACCGTCGACCAGCAAACTGATCAGACTGAAGTCTTCCAGGTAGCGCCGGATAAACTTTGGCGCGATTTCGCTCCACGGCGAATCAGGTTTGATGTACGAGATTAGATAAAACCTTTGGGTCAGCGCTTCGGGATGCTTTGACTTAAAAATCAGCAATGGAGCAAGTGTCAGGCCGTACAAGGCCCACGTCTTGATAACGCCAATCAGTCGTGGCTGCGAAGTAGCAAACAGCACCAGACCGGCGGCCAGCAAAGGTCCCAGTAATCTCCCGATCGTGTACGTATAGGTTAGGAGCATCAGCGTTGCAGCCAGCGTTACCACAGTGGGCCAGTTCCAGTTTGGCTTTCTTTGCGCGTGGAAGACCGCAAACAGAAACAGCACCAATGCCATCGGGTAAAAATAGGTTTCCATTACCAGCCGGCTCACGTCGAACAACCAAGGAGTCAAGATCGCGGTTAGTCCCACGATGGCCCCGATTCTGCGCTGGCCTGAGATGCGTCTGGCGAGTAACCCTAACAGCACACACGCGGCAAAAACCCACGTCGCGCTGAATATGCGAGCTACCAAAATACTCGGCCGGAAAATAGAGAAGGGAACCGCCAGCAAATAAATCTGGGTCGGATTGGCGTACTGGATCCAACCGCCGGTGTAGACAGGAAAGAACAACGGAAAGCGATTCCCAAACTCGCCGGTGCCGGAGTGGGCGATGCAGTAGGCGTTGTAAGCGATCGCTGATTCGTCTATGTAGAAACCCGGCGGGTTTGTCGATAGGCCGTCAAGGTAAAAGAGGTAGAGCACGCTGACTGCAAGTAGCGTTATCACGAAAGGATGCTTGCGGGGAATGTCTACCAATCGCGCTACGAAGAACGGGCCGTGAGCGGTTTGCTTTTCGTCGAGAAGATTCATTTTGTTGGCCGCGAGCCGGTTTTGGTCAGGGCGCGAATATATTGGAGGTTTGCGATTCAGTCAACGAACCCGGCTCTTTCAGAGAGTTCTAACAACGGTGCTGGTTCGACAAACGTCTCGCGGTTTCGGCATAATTTGCACATGTCTCAGTTGAATGATGGCGTGGTGCTCGACGCTTTGCGTCAGATAAAAGATCCCGATCTACACAAAGACATCGTCGCGCTCGACTTTATCAAAGATCTCAAGATCGATGCTGGCAATGTTTCGTTTCGCATCGTCCTAACGACACCTGCTTGCCCGGTGCGGGAAGAGATGGAAACTTCGGCCCGTGAACTTGTCAGCGCAATTCCCGGTGTCCTGTCGGTTAAGGTCACCATGGATGCCGAGGTGCCCAAAGGCCGCGGCCTTGCTGACAAAGTCTCCGTGCCGGGTGTCAAGAATATCATCGCGGTTTCATCGGGCAAGGGCGGCGTCGGCAAATCGACAGTGGCCGTGAATCTCGCCGTGGCGCTGGCGCTCAATGGCGCGAAGGTCGGTCTGATGGACGCGGATGTTTATGGTCCCAACGTGCCGATCATGCTGGGCGCCAGTCAGGCCAGACCGGAAATCGAAGGCAACAAGTTGATTCCGCTAGAAGCTCACGGCGTGAAACTTATCTCGATGGCGGTCCTGCAACCAGGCGATAAACCGCTGATCGTTCGCGGCCCCATCCTGCACGGATTGGTGAAGCAATTTCTGTCGGATGTGAAGTGGGGCGAACTTGATTATCTGATTGTAGACATGCCGCCGGGAACCGGCGACGTGCAGCTAAGTCTCGCGCAACTGGTCCCGGTGCAGGGAGCGGTGCTGGTAACGACGCCGCAGGAGGTCGCGCTCATCGACGTGCGCCGGGCGTTGCGTATGTTCGAAACCGTCGCTGTGCCGGTGTTGGGCGTGATCGAGAATATGAGCTACTTCATCGCGCCGGATACGGGGAATCGCTACAATATTTTTGGGGAAGGCGGCGGCGAACGGCTGGCCGAAGAATACGGCGTGGCCTTTCTCGGATCAATCCCAATGGGTATTGAGGTTCGTGAAGGAGGCGACACGGGCGTGCCGGTGGTTGTAGGTCACCCCGAATCGCTACAGGCCCAGGCCTTCCGAAAAGTAGCCGAAGAAGTCGCCCGCCAGGTCTCGATCGAGGCCATGAAACCAGAGCTTGTCGTTTTAAGGAAATCTCAGTAAGATGGCTGCCGGAACATAATTCGGTAATCAGCAATCGAAGATTGAAACAGGAGTTAACTAGATATGTCAGCGAATCAAGCAACTACAACCCCTACAGCACCGCCAGCGCCCAATGCGCCGACTGTGTCTTTGAATGTAACTGAACCGGCGGCGGGCGAAATTAAGAAGTTTATGACGAGCGAAGAAGGCCTGCCTGAAACGGCTGGTCTGCGCGTGCGCGTCGTTCCCGGAGGTTGTTCAGGATTTCAATACAGTCTGAACATCGAAGAGGAATCGCGCCAGGGCGACTTTGTCCTGGAGGAAAAAGGCGTGCGCCTGTTCGTCGATATGTTCAGCGCTCAGTACCTGAACGGCGTGCAGATCGACTATGTGCAGAACGTGATGGGCTCAGGCTTTACGTTCACGAATCCAAACTCGACCGGAAGCTGCGGTTGCGGCTCTTCGTTCACCGCATAAACAAGTCTTAAAGAGAACGCGCATGGCGCGGTTAAGCAGCGAGGCTCGGCCTGATTCAGTTGGACTGAAGGCCGAGCCTGCTTTTGCTTACCGCGCTTTTTGCTGTTTGTTTTATTTCTCCCTTCTCCCCCTGGGAGAAGGACCGGGGAAGAGGGGCGAAGCTGGGGCGGTTCGATACTCAAGCCCTCTCCCCAACCCTCTCCCAAAGGGAGAGGGAGTCACGACAAACTGAAGTTTGTCGGACAAAAAGAGATGAACGAGTTTTCACTGACAGAATTCATTCGCGCTCAATCGCCTGAACACATCGAACACGCGCGCCGGCTGTTCAAAGAATACGAAGCATGGCTCGAGATCGATCTCTGCTTTCAAAACTTCGAAAGAGAGCTGGCTGAATTGCCGGGTGAATATGCGCCTCCGAACGGCTGCTTATTTCTGGCGAGCAAAGACGCTGAAATTGCCGGCTGTGTGGCGATGCGAAAAATAGGCGAGGGCACCTGCGAGATCAAGCGGCTGTTTGTACGGCCGGAGTTTCGCGGACAGGGGCTGGGCCGGCAACTGGCGAAAGCGATCATTCGAGAAGCAAAACAACTTGGTTACGAACGGATGCGTCTGGACACGTTGCCGCCGAAGATGAACGAAGCGATCGCGCTGTACCGCTCACTCGGGTTCACAGAGATCGAACCCTACTACAACAATCCGGTGCCGGGCGCGAAGTTTATGGAGTTGAAGCTGACGTAGGTTGCAGACTTCTAAAGCGGCCGCTTACCAACGAGCTTCCAGCCCGAGGGCAGCACGGCCGCAGCGAGTGTGATCTTAATGATGTCGCCGGGAATAAACTTGAGCACGGTGTCGAAGAGGGTCAGCATTGGAGACGTGCGCATCACGACTGAGAACCAGGCCCAACCGCTCATCATGATCACCACTGAACCGATCGCCATCGCGGCGGCGGCCGTAAAAAAGCGGCGGTCCCAACCGTGTTCCGCGAACGCACCGGTGATGAATGCCGCCGCGGGAAACGCGACCAGGTAACCTCCAGTTGGCCCCAACAGGTGAAGCAGGCCGCCGTGGGCTCCCGAGAAAAATGGCAGGCCGCTGGCGCCTTCGATCAAATAAGCGACCATCGCCATCGCACCCAGACGCGAACCCAGCAGAGCACCGGTGAGGAGCACTGCGAATGTCTGTCCGGTGATTGGGATTGGCCCTATTGGTATTACTATCTGGGCCGCGAGGGCGGTGAGCAAACTAAACCCGATCACCAACCCGACCTGGCGCACTACATCAAGCGGCGCCAGCGCCACGCCCAACAATGTTTCGTTCTTTGCAATTGAAGTATTCATGTCTTAGTCCAAACTACGGGTGCATACACAGAACCGGACAAGGTGCGTTACGAATGATGAATTCAGCCGTGTCGGTCAACTTCGGATCGCCGCCTGAGCCGAGCGCCGTCGTGATCGCTACGATGTCAGCCTTGTGACGCCCGGCGTATTCGACGACTTCTTCACCAACGCCGCCACGGAGCCGGTGAAACTTTCCGCACGAAGAACCGGCTTCGGCAAAAAATCTCTCGAGCGTAGCCTGACCGCCATCGGCGGGCTCTTCGTCACCCTCGTTGAAGACGCAAAGCGTTTCCAGCGTGGCCTTCGTCCGCTGGGCGATGGATGCGGCGACAGTCAAAATGTGCTTTGACTCTTCTCTCAAATCCGTCACAAAGAGAATTCGTTTGAAGCGATCGATAGGCCGGGTGGTGCGGCGCGGCCCGTACATCCTGGCGATAATCGTCGGAGTTTTCGAGTCGCGAGCCACCTGTTCGGCGACGCTGCGACCCAGGAAGAACTGCGCTACGTCCGAACGTCCATGGGAAGCCATGGCGATCAAATCACAGCCACGTTCCTCTGCCGCGCGCATTATTACCTGCGCCGGATCATCGTCTCCTTTAGGAATAATAGCTTCGATCACCCGGACCGAAGACGACCCGGTGGGGAGCCCGGGAAACTCATAACGCGAAGTCTCGGTAATGTGCGGATCGCCACCGTGCGAGATGTGAACAGAATGGACGATCGCATCGAACTGCGCCGCAATGGCCACCGCCAGCGGAAAAGCGCTGTTGGCGACGGCCGAGAAATCCGTTGGAAACAGAATCGAACGAATCATTGATTCATTATAAGTGGAATAGGTCCAATAAGTCCCACCGGTCCTATAGGTTTTCTTCTAACTTTCCGCGCCGATGCGCATTCCATGGAACGAGCGCACCACGAAAAAGACCGAGATCAGGAAAAAGACACCTGCCAGGACATAGGTGAAAGTGGTGCCCTGCTGCCTGGTAAGGCTGACCGCGAGCTCCACCGCCAGTAGACCAAAAAGCGTCGTGAACTTAATCACCGGATTCAACGCAACCGACGAAGTGTCTTTGAAAGGATCGCCGACCGTGTCACCGACAACCGTGGCATCGTGCAGCGGCGTGCCTTTCTGCTTCAAATCAACTTCAACGACCTTCTTGGCGTTGTCCCAGGCGCCGCCGGCATTGGCCATGAAGATGGCCTGGTAAAGACCGAATACGGCGATCGAGATCAGATAACCAATAAAAAAGAAAGGCTCGAGGAAGGCAAATGCCAGGGTTGAGAAGAACACGGTCAGGAAGATATTGAACATACCTTTCTGGGCGTACTTGGTGCAGATTTCCACGACCTTCTTGCTGTCCTCAACTGAGGCTTTCTCCACGCCGTCCAGTTTGATATTGGCTTTGATGAACTCTACTGCTCGATATGCGCCGGTGGTGACCGCCTGGATTGACGCGCCGGTGAACCAGTAGATGATTGCGCCGCCGGTAATCAGGCCCAGGACGAACGGGGCGTGCAGCAGCGAAAGCTTTTCCTGATTGACGGTCAACCCGTTGGTTAGCAACATGATGATCGAAAAGATCATCGTCGTCGCCCCGACCACTGCGGTTCCGATCAGCACGGGCTTCGCGGTGGCCTTAAAAGTATTGCCGGCGCCATCGTTCTCTTCCAGAAGGTGTTTGGCCCGTTCGAACGTAACCGTCATGTTGTATTCCGACTTGAGCTCTTCGGCGATATTCGGCTGCTGCTCGATCAGTGAAAGTTCGTAAACCGATTGAGCGTTGTCAGTGACCGGCCCGTAGGAATCGACGGCGATCGTAACTGGACCCATCCCGAGAAATCCGAACGCCACCAGACCGAAAGCAAATACAGCGGGGGCCGCCATAAGTATCGAGAGTCCCATCGTACTGAAGATGAAGGCGACTCCCATCAGGATCACGATGCTGATGCCCAGCCAGTACGCCGAATAATTGCCGGCAACCAAACCCGAAAGGATATTGAGCGACGCGCCCCCTTCCCGTGATGACTTGACGACTTCCTGCACGTGATTCGACTTCGTGGAAGTAAAAACTTTGACGAGTTCGGGAATCACCGCGCCGGCGAGCGTGCCGCACGAAATGATCGACGCCAGTTTCCACCAAAGCGTCGCGTCGCCGTCCAGCACCGGAATGATTAGATAAGAAACAACGTACGTGAGTGCAATCGAAACGATCGAAGTCAGCCAGACCAGTGTAGTCAGCGGGGTCTCGAAGTTCATTACAGCGGCGTTGGCAAAGCGGGCTTTGGCTACCGCAGCATTGACGAAGTAGGACACGGCGCTGGAAACCAGCATCATGATGCGCATCACGAAAATCCAGACCAGCAACTGCACCTGAATCCTGGTATTCGGGACGGCCAGCAAAATAAACGTGATTAGGGCCACGCCCGTGACGCCGTAAGTCTCGAAACCATCGGCGCTGGGTCCGACAGAGTCGCCGGCGTTGTCGCCGGTGCAGTCGGCAATCACGCCCGGGTTGCGCGCATCGTCTTCCTTAATCTTAAAGACGATCTTCATCAGGTCGGAACCGATGTCGGCAATCTTGGTGAAGATGCCGCCCGCAATTCGCAAGGCTGCCGCGCCCAGGCTTTCGCCGATCGCAAATCCAATGAAGCAGGGACCGGCGTACTCTCCAGGGACAAACAACAGGATGAAGAGCATGATGAGCAACTCGACGCTGATCAGCAGCATGCCGATGCTCATGCCGGCTTTAAGCGGAATCGCGTAAATCGGAAATGGCTTGCCTTCCAAACTCGCAAACGCGGTGCGCGAATTCGCGAACGTATTGACTCGGATTCCAAACCACGCCACGCCGTAGCTCCCCCCGATGCCGACAAGACTGAATAGCAAGATCATCGGCACCGTCAGCGCCACCGGATGACCCGGCACCGGACGCAGAACTCCGAAGTAAGCGACCACGATCACCGCGATGAACACCCAAAGGATCATGATGAATCTACCCTGAGTGGTCAGGTAGGTCTTGCAGGTTGCGTAGATCAGTTCTGAGATTTCGCGCATTGAGCGATGCACCGGCAGGTTTTTCAACTGCAGGTAGATCGCCAGCCCGAACATCAGGCCGAGAAAGCAAAACACCAGGCCGACCAATAACAACCGGTGTCCATCGACACCCATGAAAGTTACCGAGGACAAGTCAGGAAGCTTCAGCGCCGCCTCGCCACCTTCGCGTGGTTGGGCCAGAACTGCCGGCGCGCCGAGCGCACCGCCGAGAAGTATGAAAAAGAGAGTTAATAATTGGCGCCGCAGCGCCGTGGCAAAGTTCGACATTAAATTCACTAGTAAGAAAATCCTTTCCGTTTCGTTTAAGCGATTGGCGAGATAAAGCCGCGCTGAAAAGCCGATTATTATTGCCGATTTGAGAGGGAACTGTCCAACCGGGGCAGGGAACAGGATCTCAGTGTGGGGGTTCAGGCCTTTAGAGAATCATCCCAATTCTCAGAGCATGTCAAATAGGTAACCTTCCAGTCGAACGCGGTCGCTTACCGATCCAGGGACCGCAAGGCTTGATTTAATGTTTCATCAACTTGCTCTAATTCTCGAAGAAACTGAGGCACGTCTTCTTCCATCGCCCGCCAAAATTCTTTCTCGAAGCGATCAGCGACACTGTCCCGCCATTGGCTGCGAGTCGAATGCCATTGAGATTCGAGTGCCGACCATTCACTTCGCAAACTATCATGAACTTCTGAGAGTGAACTCATCATTTACCAATCGACTTTCAGTGCCGGTCGACTTCAACGATCCTGGCCGGGATTGTAGTCCAGCCAAGGTCTAGCGCGGCCTTGATTCGATGGCGTCCGTTTCCGATTCCGAAGAATTGATCACCCTTGAATCGATCGACCCAGATATGACGGTCCTCACCGAAGTATGCGCCGAAGATACTGGAGAGACTCTTCGAGCCAGAGCGACCCTCAATAGCGTCCAATTCGGAGAAGTGCTCTTTGGTTGCGCCCTTCGGATCCTTCTGAATCTCGGGCAAGATTCGAGTTCGCAGGAGCTCCAATCCTTCCTGCATATCCGATTCGGAGAGCCCGTCCTTCTTGTAGTCATTCTCGGTCGGAAGGCTCTCCATCTCATCTGGTTTCAACTCGTCCAACCGGAACCAGCCGAATCCCTTCGGTAACGGTAGGCCCGTCATCGCGTAGGCGACGGCTTCGCCAGATGACAGGACGAAACCAACAGTTGCTTCCGTTGCGATCAGCACTGCGTCCAAAATCCCAGGTTCACCCGACTGAGAACCGGCGTTAGTTCCGGTAGCAAGACCGGGCTTCACTGCCAAATAATCGTACAACTCCGTGATTCGTGCCCTCAGGAATCCGCGAGCTTTCCCCGAGTGTTCATCGCCCAGATAAGCAGCCTGATTCGCGCGCTTATTGTATGCCGCGTAACGCTCCTCCACTCTGCGCTGCCATTGCGTTGCTTCGCAGAGGTTTTCTTCCGCCTCATCGAGCTTGCGATGGATAAAACCTACATCATCATCCTCATAGTCTGCTTCGTCGTAAGCCGACTGCCAACGGGCAAGCGCGCGACGACGATCGGCTACAATCTGATCAAGAACTTCTGTCTTCTTCTGGATCTGACGTTCGGAAGCTTCAATCGCTTCCCGAACCTCAGACGAGAAGCGCGCCATCGAAGTCTCTAACTCTTCGAGCGATCGGAGTGATGTGACGCTGATGCTGTTCGACATAAGCCGCAGGCCAACAGTCCAGCTAGTACCTACCATCCAGGTATTGCTCGGCTTTCTCTGCTTTCTTCTTCAGGTAACGAGCATATAGCTCTGAGCTGTTCAAAAACACTTCCAAACGTCCCATCGTGTCCGTAAACAGCCGGTCGAACTCAGAGTACTTTTTATCCTGCCATTGGCCGTGAAGATCGTTGAAGCTGTGACTGATTTGGGACTTGCTCCCGCGCAGGTGTCCGATAGTCTCTGACAGAACAGCCGCGAAGTTGCGCAGCTCGCGTGGGTCGACAATCGCTTTGGGCATGATTTCTCCTATTTAGGCGTGCGCACTCCGAAGTATTCGTCAAGCGCATCAGCGTCACGTTTCAACAGGGGCGTAGTTCGCTTCGTCTCTTCGACAAACCGCTTGATACGTTCCTGAGTGACGGAGAATTCACTTACGAACTCCTCAAACTCTTGGTCCCGCCACGAGTTGCCGAGTCTGCTCATCGCCGCGCGAATTCGGTTTATGTGCTCATCAACTGCACTGGCAAAACCATCAAGTTGAGAAGCAAACGCTCTCAGCTTTTCTGAATCGTTATGAACCTGGGACATCGTTTTACTCCCTACGCACTCTGAGCTTTACTTCCACGCGCGCGCATGCGCGCAGCAACAGACTCGATCCACTTCGTTTCAGGAATACCGTAAGGCCGGAACTTTTCGAGTTGACCGGGCCGCTCCTCGTCATAGAAAACCGCGCGATGAGGTTTATCCAACTTCGAAGCGAGCGAATCATCAATTACGCGTCCCGAATCTTCGTTACTCATTGGGCCGGCGACGCGCATACTAAATTCGCCCATGATCCTCCTGTCGACTCGGGCGATTCCGGCGTATGCGTCGCTCCAGGCGATCACGTGTATCCCGCTTTCCGGTCCCTCGCGCAACAACGTCAGGAATAGCGCGTGAGGATCTAAGCCTGCGGCCTTGCCGTCTTTCGAGTAGCTCGACAGTCCGTCCTCGTCATCGCGTAGATCGCGAGCGCGGTGCAAACCAAGAATTACAAAATAAATCTCCGGCGTATTTGACGATTGATCCTCTATACGCCGATTAGCTTCGGAGACGAGATTGTTCAAGACCTCAGCAAGATTTCTCCGACCGACAATCTGCACGTCATGAGGAAACTCTACCAATTTCTGTGGCAGTTCGTTCCACTCGCTATCCGCAGTCGTCAGATTGAAGATGAAAAACCTGGAAGCGTCTGGTCCATACTGGCCAAAGAGACTAAGCAGTGAGGAGAGCGCGATCCCAACTCCTTCTTCCTCATCACGAGTCACGATCAGAAGATTGCTTCCACCCTGGCGACGAAAACGCGCCGCAGTTGGAGGGCGAATTGCTATTGGCTCACCCAGCCAGGCGTCAGCCGCTTTAACTCTCGCCGGCCGGCCATTGCTCTCCAGAACCTCCTTCAACGCCTTGCACTCTTCAAAGCGCGCTGGTGCGTTCCCTTCAAAGACAACCGGCAAATCAAAGCGGCGGCCCGCTTTAGTCTGGGCCTGCTCGGAGAAATTCCTGATCTCCTCCAGACGCTTATTGCGATCTTCTTCGGAGAATAGCGCTACCTGAAAGAAGCTATTGCCTTCGATCAAGCCGTTGGCTGAGTTGTAAATTGCTTCACCCGGGCGTGAGAGTAAGCGCGCCTGCAGATTGCCATCGCCCATGATCAGACGGGCATCCGACTCGCCACACTTCAGAGCGATTCTAATGCCGATCTGACCTAGAGTGCTGGTCGGCAACGAGGATCGGTTTGCCAGGCTCTGTGAGCCGAGCATAACGTGAATTCCGGCATACCGTCCCTGTCTCACTAATCTATCCAACAACAAGCCAGCCTGTGTACCGATGTTGTCGTCGTAACTGAAGAACTCCTGAAACTCATCCACGAGTAGAAGAATTCTAGGCAAGTCTTCATCGGGCTTCTTCTGCCGATAGTCGCTAATCGCATCCACTCCTATGGCGCGGAATTTCTCACCACGCTCGTTAAGTTCCTTGTCGAGCTTTTGCAGAACGCTGAGTCCGAATTCTCTCTCACTATCTATCGCGATCACCTTGGCATGAGGCAATCCGACTTCGGCGTAACGCTTGAAGCCCACACCCTGCTTGAAGTCCACGAGATACAATTGCATTTCCGCCGGTGAATACATCATTCCCATCGTGGTTATGATGATATGCATTAGGTTTGTCTTGCCAGAGCCAGGCATGCCAATGCACACAGCGTGGTGTTCAGTACCAGTGCCGAGCGTAAGGTATTGTAGTTTCTTCGCGCCCTGCGGACCGAGTGGAACGTGAATCCGCTCTCGAGTTGAGCCTTGCCAGATAGAGTCATGGTCTACTCCAGCTTTCGCGAGCAGTTTGTCGAAGGGCACTTCCACGCGCATCGATTCAGGAGCGCGAGTGCCGGTTTCTTTGATGATGTATTTGAAGAGTTCGTCGGATGGCGGACCGTCCAGCCAAACAGTATATCGCTCAAATTTCTCGTTCGCCCAGACAAAGCTCGTTCCCTCGTCATAGATCACGTTCGCAGCGTGCTCAAGATCAGCCAGGTTGAATCCGTATGGCAGCTTCTTTGATGGATCAGTATCCATCACAATGATCGTGTACACCCCGCATCGTGGACCGTTTTTGGCGATGCTCACTAGACGGCGCGCGGAGGTCTCACTGAAATTTACCGGAAAATCGAACACGACTAGCACTCGGTAAGGCTCGGCGACCTCGCCAGCCTTCTGGTTGTATTCTTCGATAGTGGCGTAGTCATTTCTCAGATATTTCTGAATGACGGTCTCCATGTGTTCGGTCAGCTTGCCCAACTGTTCTTCGATATGCTGCGGTTCAGTCCAGGCTCGGTTGGTAATCAACTTCTCTTCGTGATCAGCGAGCGACATGAAGGGTGCCGCGCTCTGACCCAAGCCGACCGGATCTAAGAGAGTAAACAAGACCTTGCCTGGGGGAACGTTCGCCAACAGTCGCAACATCACAGACTGTGCAGCTCGGATGCAGTCTTCTTTAACGCGACCGGTGGCTTTTTGTAGTAGGCATTTTCCATCCGTTCCATCTGCGAACGGCACGAGAGCCGGGATCGAAAAGTCCAGTAATGAATCCAGAAAGTGAGGCTTCAGCATCTCGATGCGGGGCGACTTAAGTGTTCCGAGACAAGCCGAAAACGCTGGCGATGCTGCCGGCGCCCATTGGCTCCAAGTTCCATCAGCCCAACTTCTGCCGGCAAAGCCGGTCTCTAGATAGAACTCCGAGAATCGCTTTTTCAACCCCTCGACCTTGGGAACGAACGATTTCCGAAAACCTATTATGTCATTTTCAAATTGAGCCTTCGCTGCCCTAATGGCGTTCTCACTCTGTGCTTCAGCGTGCTTGAAGGACTCTTGGGCCAAGTTGAACTCCCGAGCGTATTCGGAATTAGCGTACTTAATCGCGGCATCAACATTTGCGTCAGCTTCACTAATCGCATAATCCAAACGTTCATATTGCGACTTCATGTCCGAAGAGGCTGAGGCGGTCCGTGCTACTGCGATGATAGTAGCTAGGCCTAGAAACACAGCATTGACGGCCATGAAAGAAGCGGAACCGTTTCCCGTTGAAGAACCTGCCGCCGCGCACAAGCTGATGACGAAACCCGGGATCCCCAGACCGGCGAAAATACTTCCATTGTTTTCCGGTTTTTTTATGTTTCGCAGCTTGCTTAGATACTCTCCCCCTTTTGTCACACGTCGTTGCGCTTCAACAATAGCCTCCTTGCTACTCGCGCGTGCGCCGCCTAGCTGGAGACTGGATTGATTCGGAGAGACGGATTGCTGCCGAAGATACTCAAGAGCACTCTCCCGGTGGCTTTTGCCCTGGGCCGAAAGCCGGTTTGCCTCCTCGGTCGAGGATACGCGCGCGCGACCGAGTTCCTCCTTCTTGGAGTTGAACGCCGCCTCTGACTTCACGAGTTGCTCACGTGCGGCGTTCGTCGTGCTGTCCAGTTCTCTTACAAACCCGGCAGTCGTAGTCTCGTACTCATTGATGAATGCACTCAGGCGGTTTACCAAACTGATCATTTCGGCGCTGATCCCCTCTTGCATTGTGTTCTCCTCCTTCGGCGTGGGAGCATTTTGATCTAACAGTTCGTAGTCCGGCTCGACCAAACCGTAGTCGATATCCTGCTTAGTCCAGTCCGGAGCCAGATTGCCGGACTCATCAGGTCTTTCAGCATGGAATTCAGAGCCCTCTGTGCCGCTGCTCGTCAAAGGGATTGCAGCCCCACTTAAGGGATCTCCGTCACTATCGAAGTGAAAAGAGACGCTTTCTGAAAAGCAGCGAAGAAGACCCAGCGTCTCGGCTACGTTGATGTTCGCCCGTCGCTGCCCCTCTGACGTTGAGACAACGGATTCTTGGGCATTCAATACAGCTTGAGTGTCAGAATAGATCAGCCGAGGGTCTTCCTGTTTGTCGTCGGCCGGCCATTCTTGACGCGCTTCGTAGATTTCAGAAACCCTTTCAAAGCAGGCCAGCTTGCAGCACAGCCACGCGCGTTGTTCATCGTCAAGATTCCCATCATCCAGGTCATACTCATCGTGAATAGCAAACCCGAGACGGTAAAAAGCCTCCATCGCCGTCGCGGCATCCGGCGATGAACATAAACAAGCATCGTATTCCTTGATAGCGGTCTCGTAGTCTTCGGTATCTTCGGCATCGAGCGCACGATTCCAATGCTCAACAGCGTGGAGTTTCTTCGAATCCCTCAGGCGCATGACTAAACCTCGTTTGTCCCTTGTTAATTATGCGATGGAGTCGCCAAAATGAGCGTCCGTCAGCCTAGAAGGCTTTCTTGCCAAGACTGGAAAATCTTGGTAAGAATCCTGATTGTTTCTTGGCCAGCGAGGCGACTTGATAATTCCTGGTAGAGCTGAGCGGGCGAACTCTATAACAGAGTTCGTTCGTCGTCAATATCTTCGGCCACCTGTGATTGGCGACCTTAGCCGGTAACAATGCCAAATTGAATCAACACGACGGTTTCCCTGGCGTCCAAATAGTTTTGATTCTTGTTGGAGTTCTCTAGACCGCGACGTCCGCAGGTAATCCAGGCCGCCCGCCGATCCATCGTCGTACTGAGTCGATTATCACGATGACCGCCGCAGTCATGATGAGCGCAGTCAGCGTTGTGTTGATGTAGCCCTGCGTCGAGCTTGCCGGATTCTGCGCCTGCGGCCAGAAGATGTCGCGAATGGACTGCCAGCCGGCGACCAGCGTCGTCGTGGCGACAAAGGAGAGCGGCACGATCGTTACCCAGCAGTATCTGGCTTTTCCCATATTGATGATCACCGTAGTGGCGACGCACAACGCAACCGCGGCCAGAAGCTGGTTGGCAATGCCGAACATGGGCCAGATGGTTGAGATGGATCCGCTCCAGATGAATGCTGTCCAGGCGCCGACCACTACCGCGCTCGTGACAATCGAGCCCGGCAGCCAGTTTGGTTGGTCAAGCCTCTGCAAAAAGCTCAAGTCCAGACCATCATAACCATACTTGTTGGGGCCTGTGGTGCCTTTCGTGAAGCCAAGAAAACCGAAAGCGATCACGCTAACTATTGGGATGAACAATATCAACACCAACCAACCTGAAAGGTTAATGTCATGATAGCGCTTCACTCCGAGTGCAAGACTTACCCAAAAGCACAGAACTAGGAATAGAACTACGATAGAAGTGATGGCTACTAACGTTGTGTGGTTTTCAACGCTAGGACTGATGACACTAATGAAGACTCCGACGACAAAACTCAGCGCTACGATTGTGAGCCACACAGCCCAAAATGTGGCTCGCGAAATTCGGCCTTTGAAGGAAAAGAGGATCTGACCTAAATTCATTTGTCCTTTTCGCTCTATTGGTAGTGAACGCCTTACGAAAGAGCCTCGTGAAGGGGCAAACAGACTGCCGCCGAATTCACCTAACAGAAAGCGGGCGACACGTGTGCCCGTATCGATGGTCGTGAGAATGAATAGCGCTTCGAACATGATCGCGAAGTGATACCAGTACTTCATGAAGCCGCGGAGTCCGGGGATGCCGTCAAAGATCTTTGCGATACCCAGGGCCAGAGTTACCGCGCCGCCCGTGCGTCCGCGCAGGTTCTTTTCGCCTGACTCCTGTTGCAGACGGTCGATCTCCTGCGGTTGAAGATTAAAGCCCTGCGCGGTGTGGTCATCGACCATGCGAACGTATTTTGCTTTTTGCGCGTCGGTTGTCTGCTGGGTATTGATCGCAAAGTAGTCACCCGGAAACAGTGACGTCGCCGCAATCAAGGCCACCACGCCGACAACGCCCTCCATTAACATGCTGCCATAGCCGATCATCCGGGCGTCGGTTTCTTTAGCGATCATCTTTGGCGTAGTGCCTGAAGAAATTAACGAATGGAATCCGCTTATCGCCCCGCAGGCGATCGTAATAAAGACGAACGGATAAACTTTGCCCGGCACGATCGGACCGCCGCCGTTGACGAACGGTGTAAACGCGGGCATCTGCAAATTCGGATGGACAAGAATGACACCGATGATTAAGAAGGCAACCGTTCCGATCTTGAGATACGAGGAAAGGTAATCGCGCGGACATAGCAAAAGCCAAACGGGCAGCACCGAGGCGATGAAGCCATACGCGGCCATCAGCAACGTCACTTTGTGTGTCGACAGGGTAAAGGCCGCCGCCCATGATGAGTCCGCGATCTTGCCGCCCAGATAAACCGCGAACAGCAATCCAATGACCCCAATCACGCTCGCTTCGACAATTTTTCCTTTGCGAAAGCGATACATGTAGAGCCCCATGAAAAGGGCCAGAGGGATGGTGAAGCCAACCGTGAAAGTTCCCCAGGGCGATTCAGCGAGGGCATTCACCACGACCAGTCCGAGCCCGGCCAGCGCTATGACTACGATGAACAGAATAGCGATGCCGGCGACGAGGCCCGATAGGGGACTGATTTCGGTGCGGGCGATCTCAGCCAGAGATTTTCCTTTTCGCCTGATGCTGGAGGCGAGAATCATGAAGTCATGAACGGCGCCGCCCAGACAGACCCCGATGACCAGCCAGAGGAGTCCGGGCAGGAATCCGAATTGCGCCGCCAGCACCGGACCAATCAGCGGGCCTGCACCAGAGATCGCCGCGAAGTGATGGCCGAACAGGACCCACTTGTTGGTGGGATAATAATTGTGCCCATCGTACATCGTCTTTGACGGGACGGGCCGCGAGTCGTCGAGGGCCAGTACTCTTGCCGCAATGAAAGCGGAATAGTAGCGATACGAGATCGCCATGACACACAACGCGCCGACAATGATGGGCAGGGCATTCATCTCTTTAGCATCTCTTCAGTTTTGCATCAGCGCGCTATCATAACTGCGGTTTGCGGTTTTTGCGAAGAAGATAATGCGACGGACTTGGTACAAAACCGGGAGCGGGTAGCGACCGGGTCCGAGGTCAAGTAGATTCTTGTGTTGATAGGTCACCCGTCTGCTAACGCAAGCAGTTCCGTACCGAAGAATGCGTGCCGAAAGTCCTGACCTCGTTTTACTTTCTTGGCTGGCTCAGATTAGCATGCATAGCGCACCAGAATCTCTGAAAGGAATCCGGAATGAAAACGGCAAAGTTGATCTTGGTTATTGCGGCGATGTGTTTGGGCGCGGGCCTTGCTACGCCGGTTCATGGACAGGCGGCCGCCAATCGACTCTCTCCAAGAGTTCTGGTTGCGGATCTCTACCGCGAGCATGACCGGAAACGCGGCCCGTTCTTTCAAACCCGGAGCCGGGCTTTGCTTTACAAATATTTTGAGAAGAGCCTGACCGACTTGATTTGGAAAGACGCAGTCCATGCCAAAGGGGAAGTCGGAGCCATAGACGGCGATCCGCTCTATAACGCGCAGGACATGGAGATCAGGAAATTTGCTATCGCCAAAGCCGTTTACGACAGCGGCAAAGCCCGTGTGAACGTTTCGTTTGAGAACTTTGGCCAACCGAAGACGCTTATTTTCATTCTGGGAAATGGAAGAACCGGTTGGAAGATAGACGATATTGATTACGGCGAGTCAGGAACGCTGCGCGGATGGCTGAAAGAAGGAATAGCGAACAAACCGAGATCAGAACTTACGGTGACGACGATCAAATGAATCGGCACATAGTTTCATCCGCCTGGTTCGGAGTTTCGGCCCTGAGGCGGTCTGATGCGGAAATAGCGCTCGCCTAAGGGCGGAACTCCAAACCGTTTCAACCCTTTACTTTCTCGAATCCCAAGCCCTATAGTACGCTCGCGTCCCCGACTCGAAACTTCTGAGGTTAAGCATATGAATAGCTTTCGCAGACGGCAAATTATCGTCGCCACGCTATGCTTTTGCCTGACAACTCCAGTTTGGGCTGCATTGCCTTCCGCAGCGGCGCCACAACCTGCCCCACAACATTTCTTAGTACCACAAGGTGCTTCGACCGTGCCCGGCAGCTCCCAGCCCGCGGCGAACGTTGAATTCAAGTTTGGGAAAGTCGATCTGGAGTTGCTCGACCAAGTGAACCTGCTTGACCGGCGATTCGATCGAGAGGGTTTGGTTCTTGAAGATGAGGCGACCAATGCTTATCTGAAACGCGTGGGCGAGGTGCTTCTGCCACGTGGTTTGAAGCTCGAACATGTCTTGTGGAAGTTTCGCGCCTTGCGAGATTCTGTGCCAAACGCTTTCGCCCTGCCGAATGGATCGATTTATATCACGACTGGGTTGCTTGCTTTGATGGACAACGAATCCCAGGTCGCGTCCGTAATCGCTCATGAAATGACTCACGTTCTCCGACGGCACACATACGTGCAAAATCGCAGTAACCGCAAAAAGTTTCTCACGATGAACATCATGGCCGCCGTGGGCGCATATGCTCCCGGAGGAGTCGCGGGTGCAGTCATCACGATTGTCACCGCGGTTGCGCCTTTTATCGTTTTGGCCACGATGTTTGGTTATAACCGCGATCTGGAACGCGAGGCGGATCTGAAAGGCATCGACATGATGATTGCTGCTGAGTATCCGCCTGAAGAGATGGTGAAAACGATGAAGGTCCTTAACCAGGACATCGAAGGGGAGGAGATCAGATATTTTTATAACGACCACCCTGCGCTCCAGGAGCGAATCAACTATCTAAACTCTTATCTCGGAGCGCGCGCCGACAAAGTGACGCCACAGATGGAGTTGAACCGCGAGAAGAACGCCTACTTCACAAAAACTGAATCGATCATGCGCCACGACATTCAGTTGGCGATAAACGCCGCGCGCTTTCGCTCTGCGGTTTACCTGGCGCAACGCCTGGTCGAATTCCGTCCGAATTCCTCGGAGAATGTGTTCCTACTGGCTGAAGCTTATCGCAACCTCGGCCCGCGTTCGCCCCAATTGACTGAAAAGGAGCTGACCAACAGCGCAAAGAAAGATGCCGCCAAGAAACGGGCGAAACGAACACCGGAAGAGGAAGAGCGCGACTTGCTCGCGACCGCAACAGGGCAGCAAAACTGGAAGACGCATCAGCAAAGGGCCGAAGAGCTTTACCAGCGCACGACAAGTTTGGATAATCCGTTTCCGGCAACCCATCGCGGGCTTGGCATGCTTTACGAAAAGCTGGGCCGGCCAAATGAAGCGGTAACCGAGTACGAGAAGTATCTGGAACTTGCGCCCAGCGCCATGGATCGCGAAAGAATTCAAAAACGCATTGAAGCTCTAAGGAGAACCCAGCCATGACTTCTACTTCTACACTGGCGAAAGCGCGCAAAGTTCGAATTGCTACCCTGGTCGGGATAGTCGCGCTGCTAGTGGCCACGTCGCCATTGGTTGTTCGCGCTCAGTTTCTCCACCCGAAGATCAGCTCCAAGGAGTCCACGATCCGTAACGTGGTCATCCTGCCAGCCAAAGTGAACGTCGTGAGGGACAGCATGAAAGGGCCCGAAGGTATGGCGGCTGAGTCAGAAGATCTCAGGGCGCGCGTTGAGAAGACGGTGGCCGAAGTTCTGGCCAACAAGAAACACGTCACGACCATAAGTGGTCCTGCATCTTCGTCGGGCGAGGGCGACGCTCAGGCCAGGTACACAGTCGCAGACATCCAGGCGAAGTTCGACGACCTGTTGCCGAAGGTCATGAAGAAGCGGTCGGACGTGAAGAAGGGCCGGTTCTCAATGGGTGACGAAGTGTTGAATCTCAATCTCGACAAAAGCGCGGACGCGATCATTTTCATCCGCGGTCAGGGACAGAAACTCACTTCGGGCAAAAAGGCATTTACTCTTCTGGTAGGCGGAATGCCGGCATTCTTAAAACTGCAGATCGGAATCGTCGACGCTCGCAACGGTGAGGTGCTGCTCTACACCGATCCGATTTTGGTGGGCGACCCTACTACGGCCGTCGATCGGCTGCGCAAGGCGCTGGAAAAAGGCTTCAAAAAACTTCCCACCGCCCCTTAAGGATAGTTCGCGGACTCAACTCCTGCCCTGAAGTCCGCGCACAGCAGGCGATGAAAGAGATGTTCGCCGGCTTCGCGCCGCACCGACAATCGTCCTGAATGATAGACCCTCGACCTTAGCCCCCGCTGTACAGATTCGCAGATGTCCAGATCTTCCTGCTGAATCCGATCACCGACACTGATACTGGCCAGATTGCGCTCGCGCGCTGACTCGGATATGTCTGCGAAATAAAAGTCGAACACTACTTCGGTGCGATCTACGGCGAGCGGTCGCACCAGGTTGGTATCCAGCACCCCTTCGTAATAGTTCATCATGAAGTTGGGATAGAGCCAGTAGTACAGAGCCCGGCCACCACTGCGGACAGAGCCAACTTCATCGTCGTGGTCTCGGGCGACCATCGGGCTCGATTGCAAACAAAAGTGCTCACCGTTTTCAATCGTGTAGTTGCTGTAATCCAGGACGCTGTCGAGCCCTTTGTGCAAATGCGGGACGTGATACCCGCCGTCGAGATAGTTATCCACAAAAACTTTCCAGTTGCAGTTCAGACGGTAGCGGCGTTGCTCGACCCAATGAAGGTTCTCAAAGCCCAGAACTTTGATTTGCTGAACTAGATCGTCCCCCAGAAAATCTGTCAGCGAAGAATTTGAGTTGTCTAGAGGCGAACTTTGCTTCCCGTCGACTTGCGCGAACACCCACTTCTCCCAGGTCGCGATTTCGACCGGCGCCAATCCATTGTTCGGGCGATCGAAGTTGCAGACACCGCTGAAATCCGGCGTGCCCTTCAGTTCACCCTCCAACGAGTACGTCCAGCCGTGATAGGGACAGCGCATCTGGTTCGCGCGTCCTTCGGCTTCGGTCATCACGGCCGCGGCATGATGGCGACAGACGTTGAAAAACCCGCGCAACGCACCGTCGTTGCCGGAAACGATGACGATAGGCTCGCCCGCAATTTCAGTCGTTACGTATTGGCCTGGTTCGCGCAATTGATCGAAGCGCGCAGCAACCTGCCACGAGCCACTAAAGACCGTATCTTTCTCAAGTTCGAATAAGCGCTGATCCGTGTACCACGACGCGGGAATAGTGGAAGCTTCCGCGAGCGGTGCATTTGGATCGTAAGCGTCGATGGTGTGTTTCAGATCTTCCAAGGTTCTGTTTGGAGTTTCGAGTTCGCTTCGTTTTCAGGCGCCCGAAACTGCGACGCGACTCTCTGAACAGCAACTCAAAACTTGAAACTCGAAACTTGAAACTCAGACCGGCGTCGCGGTCTTATGTTTCGGATTGTAGAACGGAGTCTTCGCCACCCGCGCTCTGACTCGATGCCTGACAGCTTCGACCGTGATTTCGATTTCGATTTGCGTTCCGGGTTTTGCGAAGTCGCGTTTCACTGTCGCCAGGGCAATCATTCTTTTTAAGAGCGGCGACCAGGTGGTCGAGGTGGCTTTGCCGATCTGTGAACCGTTAGCGTAAACCGGGACCGGCACGCGCGAAGCAATCGGCGACACTGACGGTGGCAAACCAACCGCTTCAAAACGCTGCTCGACTTCAGTCCAATCGATCTCGATCCCTACGATTTGTCTTGCCGAGCCTCTCTGGTTTTCTTTGATCAGCGCTTGCCGGCCGATGAAACGGTCTTTATCAAGATGAACCAGACGGCCCAGCCCCATTTCATACGGCGAATACTCTTGCTCCTCCACCAGAGCTTTCTTACTACTGTTGAAATCGATATCAATCAAAAGCAGCCCGGCCTCGATGCGCGCCACGTCCAGCGCGAGCATTCCCGCGGGTTTGATATCAAAAGGCCGCCCGCGGTCAACCAAAACGTCCCAAACTTTCAAAGCTTGATTGGTGTCGACCCAAATTTCATAACCGAGGTCGCCCGTGTATCCAGTGCGCGAAATCTCGACCGGCACTCCGGCGATCGTGGCTTTAGTGACGCGAAAATATTTCAAGTTAGCGAGGTCGGCATCTTCGACGACTGTTTTCAAAAGCCGACCCGAAGTCGGGCCCTGCAGAGCAAGCGCGGCGACGCTCTCGGAAATATCTTCAAGCTGCACGTCCAGTCCGGCGGCGTTTTGCGTAAACCAGCGCAGACTTGGATCGGCAGCGGTCCAGCGATAAACGTTCTCTGCCAGACGCGAGACCGTACCATCGTCGATTACTTTGCCCTGTTCGTCGCACCAGGGCGTGTAAACAACCTGACCCACCGAAACCTTGCGCAGGTCGCGCGTGATGATGCGGTCAACCAGCCGGGTCGCATCTCTTCCGCTGACCCGGTACTTGAATAGCGGCGAGATATCGAACAGCGCAGCGGCATTACGAATCGCGTTGTATTCGTGCTCGTGATGCGCCTCGTACGCACTGACGGCGTAGTAACCGGACCACTCGCGATAGTTAAGGCTCTCGCACAAGGCGAACGTTCGTTGATGAAATGGAGTGCCGATGGCCATGATTCATAGTTTAGAGCTCAAGCTTTAGCTTGTCCCTCGCAATAACGCAACCTAAGGTTGATGAACTCTGAACTACATGCATTCGATCTGCGTGTTTGTCAGAGCGAGCGATTATAAGTATGCTGGCAAGTAGCAGCAAGAAAACATTTGCTCCCCGGGGACAAGGAGTCTGAGAAAGAGGGCATAATTATGGAAAGAGTAATCAGATTTATTCGCGCGGGCGCGTTGATTCCTGCTTCGTTGCTCCTGATCGTTGGCGTTGCCACTGTCGCGTACAGCCAATCGAAAAATGCGAAGAGGGTTGCGGATGCGACTAGTCAGGCGCAAAAAGCCGCACAGGTTTTCGTTGAAATAATGAACGTTCGCGAGCAGGCCATACCTCAGAAACTGCTGGACAAGGCCGAAGCGATCGCGGTTTTCCCGAGAGTCATCAAGGCCGGGTTTATCGTCGGCGGTCGCGGTGGCCGGGGCGTGATCAGCCGTCGCATAAAAGGCGGTTGGAGCCCCCCGGCATTGTTTAATCTCGCCGGCGGGAGTGTTGGTTTGCAAATCGGCGCCTCGAAGACCGACTTTGTTCTGCTATTCATGAATGAAGACGCGCTGAACGGATTGTTGCAAGACAGATTCGAGATAGGTGGTGAGGGGAGTGTCGCCGCCGGGCCCGTGGGCCGTTCCGCGAGCGCCACGACTGACGCCCAGTTGAAAGCGGCAATTCTTTCCTACTCACGCAGCAAGGGTTTGTTTGCCGGCTTGGAGATCAAAGGCGTAGTAATCAGTCCAGACAACGATGACAACCTGGCGGTTTATGGCAAGAAGGCGGGCGAGGTCCTGTCGCCAACGCAACGCTTGAGCACCAGGGATGCTCCAGCCGGCATGCGGACCTTTCCAAAGACCCTGGCGCGATATTCGGTGCGGCGTTAGTAGTGGAGTGTCCGACAAACTTCAGTTTGTTGCTTAGCTCTCGCTAAGGATCCCTACGAAAGCGACAAACTGAAGTTTGTCGGACTTAGTAACTGACTGGGAGACATATGAAGAGACTGATAAGACTGACCGTTTTCTTTTCGATTTGCATTTCTGTGCTTTTGGCCGCTTCGGCAAACGCGTTGGGACAACAGGAACGTGAACGAAGCACAAAGAAAGCCCGCGCCGCAGCCGCGCAATCGGCTAAAGCCGCTCGGGTGTTCAATGAGATCATGGGCACGCGCGAGAGGTCTATCCCGGGTGACCTGCTCGATCGCGCCGAAGCGGTTGCTGTTTTCCCCAGTGTCATTAAGGCCGGGTTTATCGTCGGCGGTCGTGGCGGCCGCGGCGTGATCAGCCGGCGGGTGGCCGGGGGCTGGAGCGCGCCCGCGTTTTTCGATCTGCTCGGGGGCAGTATCGGTTTGCAGATTGGCGCCTCGTCCACGGACTTTGTTCTTCTTTTCATGAACGAGAACGCCGTTGAGAGCCTGTTGGGAGACAAGTTTGAAATCGGCGGTGAAGGCAGCGCGGCGGCGGGACCGGTGGGTCGATCGGCAAGCGCTTCAACCGACCTGAAACTCAACGCGCAGATCCTCTCTTACTCGCGCAGCAAGGGTGCGTTCGCGGGCCTGGAGTTGAAAGGCGTCGTGATCAAGCCCGATAACGAAGACAATCATCAGGTTTACGGCATGAGCGCGCGCGACATCCTCACCGGCGCAGATAAGATCGCTTTGGACAAAATGCCCGAAGGCGTGCGCGTGTTTCCCCTGACGCTGGCGCGGTATTCGCGGCGGACCCGTTAGTTAATATGTCGCCGCATCAGGGCTTTATGACTGCCACCTCAAAGTGCATGCCGTCGGGACGGTTGACGAAGTGGCCACCCCAGAAAAAGCCATGCTCGTTGGCGATCGACACTAATTCGCGCACTGAGCCCGGCTTACCGAGCAGCGCGGGCCGGGCTCCGAGCGGGTTGAATGGTACGTTAATGTCGAAGGCGGTTCCGAAAGCGTGATTGCTTAACAAGTCCCGCCGACCACGCACGAAGCGCGGATTGAAAGCTCCGCCCCAACCGAGGACTCGCCCTAACAAAGCGGCGTCATCCCACGCCTTCCAAAGCCCGAGCAATTCTGTAGAGAGTTAATCGGCCCGTTAAGGACTTATCCGCCAAGGGCACGCCACGTATCCGGACCAACTTTCCCGTCCACTCCGAGGCCGCGCGCTTCCTGAAAGCGTTTGACCGCGGATTCTGTGTTCGGGCCAAACCCTCCGTCCACCCCGCAAGGAAAGCCAGCCGCACTCAAAAGTTGCTGTAAGGCCCGCACAGCTTCGCCGCTGGCGCCAGTCTTCAAAGACGGTCGAGTTCCGGTCGAGGCTGGAGTTGGAGTCGGAACCTCTCCCGGTGCTCCGGCTATTTGGACGGCCCAATCCTGGGTCTGATCGAGCCCGTCAGGCTTTATGGATACGTGGACGTGATGAGCGTGGGCATTCTGTCCAGTATAAGGCTCCCATTGACCCGTACGAGCTTTCCAGACCTGAGAGTTAAAGATCACATACTTAACGCGGGGGTCGGCGATCAGGCTCCGGCTCAAGACTCGGCCGTCGCATCCTCCCGCAACGTCATGTGTGACATCGATCGCCGCGACAACCCCGTTTGCATTTGGATTATGATCGGACTTCCGGGCAGAGTGGGCCGTATCTCCGATGGAGCCGTCGCTCTCCTTCGAGCGCCCGGGCGCCATTGCGTTGATTTGCTCTCTTAGTTTCTCCAATGATTTTGCTAGTCGCCATGACATGTTCGTTGTCTCCTTTTTTTATCGTTCGAACCAGGTAAGGGCCTCAGCCATCAAAGCTGAAATTGCCGACCGAATCGCCTGCCGCACGCGGGCAAACGACTTTTCCATTAGGCGATCAACTTCTTACCTTTATTGAAAGCGTCGGTGAAATTTTCCAGGCCGTGACTTCCGCCGTTCACCGCCTTGCGTGCGCTTCCTAAATCGTTTGCGGCTAAGGCATTCCTAATCTTCTTCTCTTTGTTCTTGAGAAAGCTTGCCAGCAACTTGGCCGCGATTTGCGGGTCATTAGCGAGTTCGGGATTTTCAATCAGGCCATTGCCGAGTCCGATCTTTGCTCCATGTTCTGCGTAATTGGCCCGTCCCGTAAGCTGCACAAAGCCACGACCCTTGAAGTTCGCCCCGTCCGGTCGTCCCCGATTTCCAAGGGACCCGGCCCCGCGATTGTCATAACGGTTGAAGGGATGCTTTCCTGGATCGGTGTTGAAGTGTGAGATGCCTTCACTGATCGGCTCAAAGCCGGCGGTCTCTGCCCGAATAGTACCGAGGGCCATGAGCACCATGTCCTTGTCGTCGAGGCCGGCGTCGACCAAGGCTTGCAGCACAATGGGCAAATGTTTTTCGATATTGCTTCTCCTGGCGCCGGGAAACATCCTTGCCACGATGTCGACGGTTACGTTCTCTACCGGCAACGGCCCGCCGCCGCTGGCAGGAGCATCTTCAGCGTCTTCCAGTTGGAGAGCCTTACGTGTATCGGATCCAACCTGCCCGTCGACTTCGAGCCCGTTGGCCGCTTGAAATGCATTGACCGCAGCCTCTGTGTCACCACCAAAAGTGCCATCGGTCCCTTTCGGATCAAAACCTAATTCCGTCAGTCTCTGTTGGAGCCGGACAACCTCCGGTCCTTTTGAGCCTCGCTTTAGAAGTGCCATGTTATCTGCTCCGTATTTTCATGCCTTAGCTGAGCGCTTGAATAAAGTTCTTGAAGTTCTGTTGCCTTTCGGCAAGGCCGTGCGCCGGATCCTTTCCGTTCACGCGTGTAGAAACTTTACTCACAATCGCGTCGGTCGCGCCCTGATCGCAGATCGCCCAGATGTTGTTTGAGTTGAAGAAAAAACCAGCGGATGCAAGCGGGTACTTTGTCCCTACCAAATCGGCATTTGTGACGCAGTCCTCGCCAATGTGATCGGTAAAACTTTGGTAGTTGTTCTTGCCGGTTAGTTGAATATAGCCCCGGCCGCGGTATTTGAACCCGTCCCCGGACGCTTCGTCGCCGTTGCCCATTCGGTTTGCATAGACTCGGCTACCGATCTTTTGCGGATTGCGGGCATAAGCGTTCACATCCACGTTCTTAAAGTATTTTGGAAACACTTCCAGCAGGCGTTGCGCGCTGTAGTTCAGGTTCTCGACCGTGGCCGTGAAGTTGGCGGATTCCAAAGCGCACTGTGCGAGGAAATGCGCGAGACGCAGGTTTGTCGTGATGCCGAACTTCGCAGCAGCCTCGGGGATTTGATCAATCACAGCCTGCGGAACTTTTCCCGCAAGCGCTGCCAGATTTAGATTCGGCGCAGTCGCCGTTGCTGCGGCGGCGCCGGTGCTTGCACCTGTCGAGCCCCCGACCGCCTCGCCAACTGTGCTGATGGGGGCCGCGCCTCCGGCCGCATCGAGAGCGGCTTGCGTGCCGGGTCCGACCTTTCCATCCACGCCCAGGCCCTTAGCCTGCTGAAACGCGCGCACAGCTTTCTCGGTGCCTGGCCCGAAGTTTCCGTCCACCCCATTCGGATCGAAACCGAGGTCTTTAAGTTTTTGTTGCAGGGCCTGCACGTCCGGACCTGATGAACCTTGTTTGAGTACTGGCATGGTTTCTCCTTTATGGTTGTGCGAACGCGTCTCGTCGGCTAACCATTGAAAATGGTTAGTGGCTAAGGTGAAGAAGGAGAGTCAGGCGATTTGGATTCCCCGGGTTCCTCAGCTATGTAGGTATAACCTTCGGCGGAACTTGTCTTCTGACCATCCAAATTCGTCACCACGACGTCCACGGCGCCAACCTCGCCGGCCGGCGTATCAGCCTTGATGGTCGTGTCGTTCACGACCTCGACGTTAACGGCTGGCTCATCGCCAATCAGTACCTGAGCTCCGACCGCGAATCCAGATCCCGTAATCGTGAGTTCGTCGCCACCTTCGGCGGTGCCTTGATTGGGGACAATGCTGTTAATTACCGGCGGCGGCAAAGTCGCCAGGCTGTCCTTTCTGTTTTCGTCGCCCTGAGACTTAAACAGAGTTGTGAAAACTTCGGCCAGCTTGTCCGCCGCCGTTTTTGAGAACATCCCAGTCAGACCCGCTATCGCGGCCACGCCAAAGGGGTTGATGCTACTCGCTTTTGTCGCATCGGCGCCATTAATGATAAGCAAAAGCAGACCACCACGAGTTGCAAAATAGAGGATCAGGGCCAAACAGACTCCAATCAAAGGTCGCAGCACGTACCACAACGTCCAACTGGCGTTGAATTGCTTATTGCCCCGGAAATCCGCATACGAAGTAGCCGCATGAATGTAACTTCCCAGGGCCCCGGCAACTATGACCAGCAGCAGTAAACGGTCTTCCAGCGAAGTCGAGACGCTCCAGCGAAAGAAATAGATCGGAAGACTACCGACGAGCGCATTTGTCTTCTCATCAATAACGGGCCAGGGATAGGTCGGAAAGACTTTGAAGAGGAGATATACCAGCGTCACTGGCAGTACTACATAGTAGATGGCCAGGAACCTTCTGGCTCGGCGCAGCTCCGCTCGCCTCATTTTTGCAATCGGATCAGGTTGAACCGGGCCGCTGGGTTCAGTAATGTTTAGTGTCGATGTGGCCATAGATTATCGTTTCTGTCGAAGCTGCATCGATCGTTTGGATAGGCCGCGGTCGCCGACAACTCCTCCTTGACCCCGTGCGTATCAACCTTGTTCTGGTACGCGCTTTGGGTTTACTTCTCCCTATAGACAGCGACCTGCGCCTCAGCGCCATTGAGGTAAACGTCGGCATCTTCGAAAACCACATCAGTCTCGGGTGGCTGAGGTGCCGGGCTTGAGTTGTCGACGAAAGTTAGTTGCTTCGTGACGTAGACCTCACTGAAGGGAACGCGCGTATAGGTCACCTGAGTACCTTTTGTTTCGTCCTCAGCGTCCACTCGTTCAAGACCGGTGAGGCGCGCCTGAAAGGCATCTTCGTCCGCCTGACAACTATCGCGGAGTTGAGCCAAACTGCCATTAGCCGGATAGACTTTAACTACGGTTTTGTCTGCCATTAGAACTCCTTTTAATGTACAGTGTCAGATCTTGTTCGGTCTGGGTTGAACTACGGATGCTCAACCGCATCCAACAGAACCAATCCTGGTTGAGGCCCACGCTAATCACCCATTCGACCAATCGGGTACTGTACCGCTATGAATGTCCTACTGCGTGACGTTGAGCGCTTTCATGAGCTGTTTTCTCACCGCCTCGTCGTCTCTGGCCTGCTCCATCTTATCGAGCAGCAAGTCGTATAGATCTTCGGAACTCTTTTTTGAAAGATCCCCCAACTCCGCATCCGTATAAAGCTGCTTTAGGACTTCCCCAAGTTCAGTCCGACCTTGGGTCTCGGTCGTCTTATCCAGAAGCTTTATCTTAATCGCGGACGCGGCTTTGGTAATTTTGTTAAGGTCAACTTTTTCTACTTCAGTGACAAACGGGGAGAGCTTAAGGGTCGCGGCTTTTGCCTTGGACTTCTTCGCACTTTCTCCCGCGTCCTGCGAGAGTTCCAGCAAGGCACTGTTTATCGATCCGGCATAAAGGTAGTTGACTAAGTCATCCAGGGCCGCCCCTAGCGGATATCTGTCCACCGGCAATGCTAGCCCCTTGTAAACCCCCTGAAGAATCTGGGAACGCGAATCGCGCATTTTCTGCGCGATCAGTTCGGTGGATCTCTCTCTGAAAAAATTCATGTCGATTGACTTGCGGCCACCTTTAAACGCGGTCAGTGCGATGGCGAGGATTGTCTTAACTCTCTCACCATTAGTAATGCCCGTAGCCGCAGACAATCCCAGCTCAGTAAGGTCAGCGGCCACGTTCGAAGTCGCACGTCCGACGAATAGATCGTTCTCAAATTGGTTATAGTTATCGTCTATTAGCACCAGCCCAATGTGAATTAGCTCATTGCGGTAGACTTGCGCTTTCCCAAGACTGGCCGCATCTCCTGCCAGAATTGCTTTGTCGTACGCGTCAGCGAGGGTCGTCAACTTGTCAGTTTCCCTTTTGATCAGTTGGTCCCTAATGGGAGCGGGCATTGGTGTCTTGGTCTTAGGGCAGCCGGTTAGGAAGAAGGTTGCGATAAGAATAGAGAGGAAGGATGTGACGCGTTTCATTAGCTTACAGCTCCTTGTGATCGTAGTTTCGAGTTCTCGGATCTAAATGAATTGAGAAAGCCGGGCACCCTCAATTGGACAACCTCCCCGGGGACAAAAGCGGCGTCGCAACCAGTGAATACGAGAGGGAGCGATGTCGCGGTGGTTAAAGGGAGAACGCGCCACGCGGCGCGTCGGATAAAAGACCCTTTTGGGATAGGGCCTTATACTCTGCCTGATTCCGGCTGTCAAGGGTTATTTTGAGCCAAGTCTCTTGATTTATTGAACAAGAGCGCGCTTGCGCGATCTACAGCGAAGGTGTCTCATACTTCCGTTCGCCCGGAAGTCACCCGGCGTTCGATAGTGGAAAACAAGACTGAACTCTGGTCTATCGGCCATGCTTTTACTTCGGCGGGGCGAATCGTAAATGGCGAGCTTTCATATTCGCGGCACTTTGGAGAGTTAATTAGAACGGAGATTGCGTTCATCAGACAAAAGCACATAATGGGACTCGAGATCAATCGATGGCCGTCCAACACACTACAATCCACCGTTGCGAGCGCTGTGACCGGGAAACCACGCGTGTCATCGAGTCGTTAGGCCCGGATAATCGTCCGCACTTCTCTTGCTGGGACTGTGTTGAGCGCGACGAGAAGCGATTCAATCAAAAACCCGGTTGGCGCCGGGCCCATCGCACACAACGCTATCAACCGCTGCGCGAACTCTAATCGAATCGTCAGTTCGACTTACTTTCCCGCGTGAATGTCCTGGGTCTGTTCCCACTCTCGTTCGTCACGAGCCAACAACTCGTCAGCTTCTTCCGGGCCCCAGGTCCCTGCGTTGTAGTTAGGGAAAGCCTGCGGCGGTTCAGCTTTCCACGCAGCTTGAATGGGCGCGACCACACTCCACGCGGCTTCGACCTGATCGGCGCGCTGAAACAACGTGGCATCTCCCATCATGCAGTCGTGCAAAAGTCGTTCGTACCCGGTGCTGGGCGTGGTTCTAAAATAGTCTTCGTAATCAAAGTTCATGTCGACGGCGCCAATCTTCAAGATTGGGCCCGGGATCTTCGCCCCAAGGCGCACGGTGATGCCTTCGTCCGGTTGAATGTGCAACACCAGTCGATTGCTCGAGAGTTGATCGACCGGCGTGTCCCGGAACAGCATGAAAGGGGCGCGCCGGAACTTTATTGCGATTTCGGTGTCACGCGCGGCCAGGCGTTTGCCGGTGCGCAGATAGAAAGGAACGTCGGCCCAGCGCCAGTTGTCGATCAGAAGCTTCAGTGCCACGAATGTTTCAACGGTTGAATCAGGAGCAACATTGGGCTCGCTGCGATAAGCCGGAACTACCTGACCGTCGATCTCGCCGGCGTCATATTGCCCGCGCACGGCGCGTCTGCCGGCTTCTTCCGGCGGAGGACATTGAATGGCGTGAAGAATCTTGGTTTGCTCGTCTCTTACGGCGTCAGCTTTGAAAGACACGGGCGGCTCCATCGCGGTCAGGGTTAACAACTGAAGCAAGTGGTTCGGCACCATGTCGCGCAGCGCGCCCGCTCTTTCGTAATATCCACCTCGTTGTTCGACTCCGACTTTCTCGGCCGCGGTGATTTGCACGCTGTCGATGTAACGGCGGTTCCATATGGGTTCGAAGATTCCATTACTGAAGCGAAACACCAGGATGTTCTGGACGGTCTCTTTGCCGAGGTAGTGATCAATGCGATAGATCTGGTGTTCGTTCAGCACCTGCTTGAGTTCCTGGTTCAGCTTCCGGGCCGATTCGATATCGTGGCCGAACGGCTTTTCGATCACCAGACGCCGCCAGTAATTGTCGTCCTCGCGAGTCAACCGGACGGATCCAAGCCGTTGCACGACCGGAGCAAAATAATCAGGCGCAGTAGCCAAATAGAAAAAGTAGTTGCCCTGCGTGTTCCGCTCGCTATCAAGCCTGGCGGTTAATTCCTTCAGCCGGGCAAAGGTCTGATCGTTATCGAAATCACCTGACAGGTAATAGAGTCTCTCTTCCAACCACCGCCAGAGTTCCGGGTCAATGTCATCGGTTGCGAAATCGCGCATATCATTGGCCATCCGCCGGCGGAACTCTTCGTTGTTCATTACCGCGCGCGCGACGCCGATGACGGCAAAACTGTCGGACAACAAATTGCTTTTCTTGAGATTGTAGAGGGCGGGGATCAGCTTTCGCTTGGCGAGATCTCCGGCCGCGCCGAAGATCACCATAATACAGGGCGGGCCAATGCGTGGTGCGGATTCGTCAGTCATCTCGGTTGGCTGGAAGACCTGCTAAGGCTTACTGCCCGCCCGCGGCTCAACATGTCCGCCAAACTTCTGCCGCATCGCCGACAGGATCTTTTCCGCGAAGGTATGTTCCTGCCGCGAGCGAAATCGGGTGTAAAGCGCAGCGCTCAGCACCTCAGCGGGAACTGCTTCCTCGATCGCCGCCATGATCGTCCAGCGTCCTTCGCCGGAATCCTGAACATACCCGCTGTAATTTGAAAGCTCGGGATCTTCTACCAAAGCCATTGCTGTTAGATCGAGCAACCATGAAGAGACCACACTACCCCGGCGCCAGACCTCGGCAATGTCGGCGACATTCAGGTCGTAGCGATGCTCTTCGGGCAAGTCTTTCGAGTTGGCGCCGTGAAAAATATCGAAGCCTTCGGCATAAGCCTGCATCAAGCCGTACTCGATTCCGTTGTGCACCATCTTTACGAAATGGCCGGCGCCCGACGGCCCGCAGTAGAGATACCCATCCTCAACCGTGCCGGTAGTTTCTTCGCGCCCCGGTGTGCGAGCAATGTTTCCGCGACCGGGCGCCAGTGTTTTGAAGATTGGATCGAGATGGCGAACAGTTCCTTCCGGCCCGCCGATCATCATGCAATAGCCACGCTCCAAACCCCACACGCCGCCACTGGTGCCGACGTCAACATAGTTGATTTGTTTTTCAAGCAAAGCCAAAGCCCGGCGCGCGTCATCTTTGAAGTAAGAGTTACCACCATCGATGATGATGTCGCCTGGCTCCATGCGAGCGGACAGATCGTTTACCGTGTCTTCAGTAGCGCTGCCGGCAGGGACCATGATCCAGACGGCGCGTGGTGGCTTCAGTTTGACGATAAAGTCGTCTAACGACCCGGCTCCGGTTGCGCCTTCGCCCGCGAGTTGCTTTACGTTGTCGGGGTTTACGTCCCAAACCACGCATTCGTGGCCGCCACGCATCAGGCGTCGCACCATGTTCGCGCCCATTCGACCAAGACCAATCATTCCCAGTTGCATGTTGAGTTTCCTCTTTGGTGAAACTCTGTGAACCTCTGTGATTCTCTGTGCCTCTGTGGTGAATAGCTTTCTGCGATCACTCACCACAGAGGCACAGAGGTCTCAAAGGAAACACAGAGAAGCCAACGACTTTACTTCAGTGCGGCCCTTACCGCTGTCCGCAATTGTTCCAACCCCGCATTAACATCCGCGCCCAGATGCACGCGCAGCGCCCGCCTCCCGCGTTCCGCTAAGACTTCAAAATCTCCCCGAGCTTGCGCTGACTTCACTACGCCGAATGTGTATGTCTGGCCCGGCACCGGTAAATCTGCTGCGTCATCGCAAGTGATCTGTAAAAACACGCCCGTGTTTGGTCCGCCTTTGTAAGCCTGTCCGGTCGAATGCAGAAAGCGTGGCCCGAATCCAAGACAGGTGGCTACATGCTTCGTGTCTCGCACCACGTCACGCGCCGTTTGCAGGGTTCGTTCGTGCGCCTTGTTCATCTCGATGTACGCGAGCAGCGCAAAGTAATCGCCGCGCTGCAAACGATCCAGATGCGCTTTCAGGTATCCGGTTAAGGAACGATCGCTGATTGCTGAGTGCAGTGCGCTGGAATTGGTTTCATCGGCGAAGAGTTTGATGCCGTCTGCTTCAAGAAGCGGAGTCTCCGCGGGCAGTGAACCGCTGCGCCCGTATTCTTCAGTGAGCTTCTTCGTGGCAATCTTGCTCGCTTCCACGTCGGGTTGATCGAAGGGATTGATCCCAATGATCGCGCCGGCCACTGCCGTGGCAATCTCCCAGCGAAAGAATTCCTGACCGAGATCGTAAGCATCGTTAACAGAAATCCGCACGATCGGTTGACCAGCGCGTTCCAGGGCATCGATTGCAGCCTCCTGGGAACGGTCGGGATCTGATTTCAACTTCAGATAGACAAACAGACGATCATCGCCAAAGGCTTCGGGAGCGGCTGGCAGTTCGCGATCGACCGGAATCAAACCCTTACCATTCTTGCCGGTTGACTCAGCTAGCAATTGTTCCAACCACGCGCCTAGATCGTAAATCCCGGGCGAAGCGAAGATCGTGATCTTGTCGCGGCCCCTATTGTGCGCGATCCCAAGAACGGCGCCGAGAACAACTCCAGGATTGTCGCGCGCTGCGATCTCTGGTCCGCAAGCTCTGACCATTTCGCTGGTGCGATCCAAAAACTTCGCAACGTCGACGCCCATTGCCGCTGCCGGGGCCAGACCGAAATCAGAAAGCGCCGAGTAACGACCGCCAATGGTCGGCACGCCCAGGAAGATTTTGCGGAACCGATCGCTTTCGGCTGCCTGTCGTAGTCTTGATCCCGGATCAGTGATCGCGACGAAGCGTTTGCCGGCCTCATCGTCGCCGATAGCCTGCCCAGCGCGCTCGAAAAAATATTGTTTGAAGATGTTCGGCTCGAGCGTCGTGCCCGATTTGCTCGAGACTATGAACAGCGTGTTGGCGAGATCGATCTTCTTTTCGAACGATTTGATTTGCGCCGGGTCGGTTGAGTCGAGGACATACAGTTCCGGATATCCGTCAATCTTGCCGAATGATTTACAGATTACTTCGGGACAGAGACTGGAACCACCCATGCCCAGGAGCAATACATGCGAGAACTTAGCGTCCTTCACCTCTGCGGCAAAGTTGGCAAAACGCCTGACGCTCCTTTGCTGTTCGTTGACGATATCCAACCAACCGAGCCATTTGCTTTCATCCCCACTTGTCCAAAGCGAAGCATCACGCGCCCACAGTTTCTTTGTCTTGTGATTAGAATCCCAATCTGTGAGGGATGCTTCGATTTCTTCGGATAGCTCTTGCGGCAGAGAGAACTTCTGAAGGTTGATGTCAGGTGCCATAGCGCGCTTCCGTGCTCCAGTGAGGTCTTTCTCCCTCTCCCTTTGGGAGAGGGTCGGGGAGAGGGTGTGATGTTGCAGCCCGGCGTACTCCCTCTCCCCAGCCCTCTCCCAAAGGGAGAGGGAGTCTTCCAGCAGCCGGCTCTAAGGCGCGTGTGCGGAACGCGTCGTGGCCAGACTGCGGAGGCTTTCAGTGTAAGGGGCCCGGGCGACTCCGCGATCGGTAATAATCGCGGCGATCAATTCATTAGGCGTGACGTCAAAAGCAAAGTTGTGAACGTCGACACCGTCGGGAGCGAGTTTCTGATCACCAATGTGAGTGACTTCCCTGGCGCTGCGCTCTTCGATCGGGATCTCTTCTCCAGTTGGCGTTGCCAGATCGACCGTTGATATTGGCGCGGCGACATAGAAGGGAATGTTGTGTTGCTTAGCCAGCACCGCCACCATGTAGGTCCCGATCTTGTTTGCGGTATCGCCGTTCCGGGCGATGCGATCCGCGCCCACTACGACGCAATCGACTTTGCCCTGCTTCATCACGTGACCGGCCATGCTGTCGGTGATGACGGTAACGGGAATGTTGTCCTTGGCCAACTCCCAGGCGGTCAAGCGAGAGCCCTGTAGAAACGGCCGGGTCTCGTCCGCGATCACGGCGACGCGTTTACCTGCGTCGATAGCGCCGCGAACTACGCCCAGCGCTGTACCATAGTCTCCGGCCGTGGCCAAAGCTCCTGCATTACAATGCGTCAGGACCGTGGCACCATCCGCAATCAACTCGCCGCCGAATTTTCCCAGCGCGCGATTCGACGCGATGTCCTCGGCGAAGATCGCGAGGGCCTCGCGAGTGAGTTGTTTCTTAATCTCTTCGACATCATGCGTGTCGGCTTTGGCCCTCGCCAGCGCTCCTCGCATTCGTTCGACGGCCCAGAAAAGGTTCACCGCCGTGGGCCGGGTTGCCTCCATGACTTTGCACATAAAGCGGAAATCGTATTCAAGATCCGCCACGGAAGTTCCCACCGACTGGTTGGCCCCAAGCGCCAGCCCCATCGCGGCGGACACCCCGATTGCCGGCGCGCCGCGCACGACCATTTTCTTGATCGCGTCCGCAATTTCTTCGTACGAACGCAGCATCAGATACTTTTCTTCGGTGGGCAGCAGGCGCTGGTCCAGCATGCGCACACCTTCATTCGTCCATTCGACAGTCTTAATCATTGGCCTTGATTTGTAAGTGCGGGGCAAATCTTACTTGATCGAGCCGCGCAAGCAAAGCAAACCGGCCGCCTAGTTCAAAGCTGGGGAGGGATTGACGCCAGTCATCTTGAACGCTGTACAATGGCTGCCGGTTGCGATCCGATCGACTTGGAGAATTGCGATGTCCGCGATAGTTAAACCACGCTACACGCTGGAGGAATACTTCGAACAAGTGGAGCTATGAAGAGTTCAACGACCCCGGCGACGCGGTTGATTTGAGCAGCGTGGACTGCGCTCTCTCGCTCGCCGATATTTACCGCGAAGTAGAGTTTCCACTGGAAATCCAACCACCGATAATTCAGCCTCCTGACAATTAGGACGCGCCCGCTGTTGTCGATGAGTCCGCCGTCAGCCCTGCCGCAATTTCGCGCACCTGGCCGGTATGCCTGACCTCGTGACTGCCTACAAATAGCGCCCACTGATAAAGATTAATCGGGCCGAGCACCGGATGCGGTTGCACGACTTCGCTCAGCGCCAGGCCGTCTCCCTCCAGCATTGCCGCGCGCAGAGCTGCTCGTGACTGCTCCAACGCGGTCCACGCGGACTTTGCGTCGATATCGTCCTGCGGCCGGACTTCTTCGGGCGCGCTTCTCGTCTGACTACGATCGGCGATCGCTTGATGAGGAATACTATTCACAACCGAAGATGTCTCGGTTTCTGGTCCCGTCCCGCCGGCGCGTGCATCCGCCACCCATTTGGTCATCCCTCGGCCAACTCGTTTCTCTATCAAGACCAGGTGTTGCAGCACCTGGGCGACAGACCAGCGATCAGTCCCCGGCGATTGGTCCCGCAGCGCGGGTGGAACAAGTTCGACGGCTTCGCGCAGCGCAGTTCGTTCGGTATCGAGATAATCAAGCACTTCTTCTATTCGAGGGTGCATCTTCGGTTCTCCTTTGCCTTTTGAGTACCATTACCTAAACTCTCAGGTCAACCTGACCTTGCGGCGCTGGTTTCAGATCGAGTTTTATGTAGCACCTCACTTCAGAGGCTGTGTCAAAACCGACTTTAGTGGGAATCTTTTTGACTTCGACCGTCTCGCGTGTTAACGTGCGACCCATTCCGAAGGAACGTCAGGTTCCAAGTTCTTTTCAGATGCGTTTGGGTGTCCCGCTTTGAGCGGGAATAATAGGGAAGCGGGTGAGATTCCCGCGCGGTCGCGCCACTGTGAAGATCGTCGCTACGTAAAGCGACGATGCAAAAGTCAGGAGACCTGCCCAGACGCCGTTTGCAGCTTTCGAACGCCCCGCGCAAGGGTGTTCAGGCCGCCGTGGGACTCACTCTTCTCAGAAAAAGACCCCGTCGCCAGCCTGTCGCTCTTGCCAGGCAGAAAGGCGACGGGTTTTGTTTTTTCAGTTTCATCAAACACGACGTGCGGTCCGTGCGGCCTGCCTGGCAACCGTGGCGGTGGTCGTGATTGTGATGATCGCGGCTTGCTCGCGACGCCCGGGCAATGTTCCTGCCAACGGCGCCGCCACTCACGAAGTCGTCGACGAAGCTGGCCGCCGGGTGCGGTTGCCGCTGCACGTCGATCGCATCGTTTCGCTCGCCCCAAACCTGACAGAGATTGTCTACGCAGTCGGCGCCGGAGATCGCCTGGTTGGCCGCACCAGGTATTGCGATTACCCAGCCGAAGCGAAGACGGTCCCGGAAGTTGGCGACACGATGACGCCGAGCATCGAGCGTATCATCGCCTTGAAGCCCCAAATTGTCTTGATTTCAACAGCATCCCAACTCGAAGCCTTCACCCGGCAACTCAACGAACAGCGAATTGCAGTTTACGTTACGAATCCACAAAGCCTCGAAGACGTTTTTCTTTCTATTCAGAATCTGGGCGACTTATTTGACAACCGCGATCAGGCGGCAAAGCTGGTCGCGGACTTACGGCAGCGTGCGGAAACCGTCGAAGCAGCGACTAAGCAGGTTAAACCCGTAAAGGTTTTCTATCAGGTTTCCGGCGAGCCGCTCTACACGATTGGTCGCGAAGCTTATTTGACCGACCTGGTGCGCCGCGCGGGTGGCGTTTCGGTGACGGCCGACGTGCCGGGCGCGTTTCCCAGGTTCAGCGATGAAGCGGCACTGGCTGCGCGACCGGAAGCGGTCATTCTACCGAGCGGTGGTTCGATGGGGACCGCCAATTTAACGGCGGTGGCGGCGCTTAAGAACTCTCCCGCGGTACTGAACAATCGAGTCTATAGAATCAACGACGATCACCTGTCGCGTCCGGGGCCACGACTGGTTGATGGTTTGGAAGAGATGGCGCGGGCGCTGCACCCAGAGGTTTTCAAGTGAGGATGTCGCCTGAGCATGAGGTCAGTACCACCTGCGTGAGCGGGTGGGCCGAACCGTCAACTTACTTATTGAGTGTTTGATCCACCCGCTCACGCAGGTGGTACTGACTCCATTACGGCGAAGCCGCGAAGCTCGAGAGAATCCGATGAGCAGTGAGATGAAAAGGTCAATAGGCACAGGCCACCTGACGTTCAAAAAGACACTCAGTGTCTGTGGTGTCCTGCTGCTCCTGCTCGTCGGCATTCTGATCGTTGCGGCACTTGTCGGAAGCCAGCGTCTTCCCCTGACAAGTTCACTCTGCGCGCTGGTCGGCGGATCGAATTGCGGACTCTCTTCTGAGCAGCAGGCAATCCTGTTTGATCTGCGTTTGCCGCGCATTCTGCTTGCCGGCGCTGTGGGTATGTGTCTGGCGTCGGCGGGGGCCGGGTATCAGGCGCTGCTGCGCAATCCGCTGGCTGAACCTTATTTGCTCGGCATCTCAAACGGCGCCGCCGTTGGAACGATGATCGCCCTCGTGTTCTTTGGCGCACACGAGTGGAGCCGTCCCGTGATGGCCTTTGCCGGCGCGCTGATCGCGACCCTGGTTGTTTACCAGCTCGCCCGCGGACGCGCGGGCGCGACACCAGAGCGTCTGATACTCGCCGGAGTGATCGTGACGACGTTTCTTTCGTCGGCGATCGTCTTTATCACGACACTCATGGATGCTACGCGCATTCGCTCGTTCACTTTCTGGCTGTTGGGCGACCTGTCGGGCACCACGACTAACCTGCTGGCGATAGCGCTCATCGCTGCGGTGGTCGGCGTGGGAATACTCGCGATGAATGCGCGCTCTTTGAACTTGATGATGTTGGGAGAGCGTGACGCTTTCGATTTGGGGGTCGAAGTCAGACGCGTGCGGCTGACTGTGTTCATAGCCGCCAGCCTTCTGGTCGGTGCTTCGGTGGCGTCGAGCGGATCAGTTGGCTATGTCGGGTTGGTGGTGCCGCACCTGGTGCGGCTCTCGCTGGGCAGTGACAACCGTCTGGTGATCGTCGCTTCAGCCCTGGCGGGGGCCGCGTTTGTGATTGTCGCCGACACGATCGCGCGGACCATCATCGCGCCGCGCGAGTTGCCGGTCGGCGCGATCACGGCACTGATTGGCGCGCCGCTTTTCATTTATTTGCTGAAGCGAGGGTAGCTGTATGTCCGACAAACTTCAGTTTGTCGTTGAGGGCTCACTCGCAGCAACTCGGATTGAAACCAGGTAAGCGACAAACTGAAGTTTGTCGGACACAAGAATGCTCGAAGCGAAAAATATCACGGTGAATTACGGGCTGCGCAAAGCGGTTGACGGCGTTTCACTGCGCGCCGAGCCGGGCCAGTTGATCGCGATGATCGGACCCAACGGCGCCGGAAAATCTACTTTTCTGCGCGCGCTCAACGGTAGCGTCAATCCAACTCGCGGCGAAGTCCTGCTGGATGAAAGGCCGCTTGACTCTTATGCCCGGCGGGCCATCGCCCGTCGCATAGCCGTGGTTGCGCAGGAAGCCGAGCTGCGATTTCCCGTGACGGTCATGGAGTTTGTGCTCGGCGGCCGTTACGCCTTTTCAGGCGCGTGGGGTTGGGAAACCGAACTAGACGTCGAGATAGCTCGTGGCATCCTGCGCGAAACTGAGCTGGAGGATTTCGAAATGCGCTTGATGAATGAACTGTCCGGCGGCGAGCGCCAGCGCGCAGTTGTAGCGCGAGCACTGGCCACTGAAGCAACAGTATTTCTACTGGACGAGCCGACCGCGAATCTCGATCTGGCCCACCAGGCCACGATGCTGAGATTGGTGCGCGCCCGCTGCGATGGACGCGCCAGCGCGGCGGTAGTTGTGACGCACGATGTAAACCTGGCGGCAGAATTTGCCGATCGAGTGGTGCTGCTGAAGGACGGTCGTGAGATTGCCGCCGGGCCGCCCCGGTCGGTGTTCACGCCAGAGTTATTGAGAAAAGTCTTCGACTTGGAGGTGCTGGTTGACGCGCATCCGGTAACGGGCGCTCCGAGAATCACACCGGTGCACGCGATGTCCGGCAGACTCTAGTTTGCCGTTGTGTAGACGCAATTCGAATTGAAGCCAGGTAAGCGACAAACTGAAGTTTGTCGGACACTATCAACGTTGAGCGGCGAAACAGGGAAGGCGGTGTAAAACCGCCACTGCCCGCGCAACTGTAAGCGGTTAACAACACTCCGCAAGTTTTAGCCACTGCGCGAGAGCGCGGGAAGGCGCGGAGTGGTTGGCGATTCCCGGGTGAATCAAAGCCGCGAGTCAGGAAACCTGTTCGCCAATCACTTTCAGCTCGTACTGCGACGGGCAGGAGAAGCTAAAAATGAAGAATGAAAAAGTATTTCATGTTAAGCGAGGCGTGGCCTCGCTCAGAGGGCAATCAGGTGAGCAGCCGGAAAGCCAAAGGCTTTCCGCACTGGGGAGCGGCAGAGCCGCAAGCGGCGCGCTTCGCGGTTGGAGTGCGGTGACGTTAATACTCGCGCTGGCTGTTTTCACGTCAGCGCAAAGCAACCCTTCCTCAATCACCGGCCGGGTCACCGACCAAAATGGCGCCGCCGTCTCGGGCGCCGAGGTGCAACTGCGTTCACGCACCGGCCCAGAGCTATCCGATATCACTGACGATAAGGGAGCATATTCATTCCGAAACATCGGCTCTGGCGACTATGTGCTCGAAGTGAAGGGCAAGGGTTTTGCCGGTTTCACTTCAAATGAATTGAGTATCTCTCGCGGTCAATCGCTTACCAGCGATGTAAAACTCTCGGTCGAGGCAGTGAGCGAGAGTGTGGTTGTAACCGCGACCGGAACTGTCCAGCGGATTGATGAGATTTCAAAGGCGGTCAGCGTGCTTGACGATCAATCGATCGAAGCAAGACGCGAGCTGAATCTGCCGGAAAGTCTTCGTGGCACTCCCGGAGTCCGGGTGCAGCAACAGGGATCAATCGGGGCGTTAACCTCTGTCAGGCTGCGCGGACTGCGGAACTTTGATACTGCAATCCTGCTCGACGGCTTGCGGGTGCGCGATGCGTCGGACATCAACGGCTCGGCTGCGGTAGTGATTCCGGATCTGCTTCCTACCGATCTTGATCGGGTCGAAGTGATGCGCGGATCGGGTTCGTCGATTTACGGAACGAACGCGATTGGCGGCGTGATTAATCTGGTGCCGAAGACCGGGACCGGTGATTCGCATTTCGAGTTTGGCTTTGACGGGGGCAGCCTGGCCGTCTTGCGCGAGCGAATTCGTGGCGCCGGCGGACTTGGAGAACGCGCAGGCTACAGCTTTGGCCTGACGCGCCTGGATGTAAGGCACGGCGTTGACGGCAACGACGAGTACGGCAACACGGTTGGCGTCGGTCGTTTTCAATTCACCATCACGCCGTCGGTAACGATCAGCGCCAACTTCTATGGCACGATCGCAAGCGGCCGAACCAACGACAGTCCCTTTGCTTTTCCAGCGGCATTCACCTTCGGCGCATATCCCGCTGCGGTTGAAGGCGTGACTTTCCATAGCGACATCAACAACCCCGACGCGGGCCGGCGCAATCGCGTGCTGGTCGGCTCAGTCAGACTATCGCAGCAGGTAAACGACATGCTGTCGTATTCGATCGCCTATCAGCACGTCGGAAACCAGCGGCGGAACTACAACGGCCCAGCCATCGATCCGGCGTTTGCCCAGTTCTATCCTTTCGGCGACTTTGCTTTTGCCGGCTACAACAATGGAAAGACTGACACGCTCGATGCCCGGGCTAACCTGAGGTTGGGCCGCCATAACCTGGCGACTGCCGGGTTCGAGTACGAGGGCGAGACGATATTCCAGTCATCCGTTCCTTCTTTCAGTCCCGTGAATAACACGACTGACCGCCAGCGCACGTTTGCGTTGTTCGGACAAGACCAGATCTTTTTGCTGGAAGATCGCTTGCAGATTTCCGCCGGCCTGCGCGGCCAGTTTTTCAGTGTGAGCGCAGCGGATCGGCCCGGCTCTCTGGGCGGAATCAAGCCCGAACGTTCACTGACCGGTGATGGTTCGGTAGCTTACTTTGTGCGCTCTTCGGGAACGAAACTCCGGGCCCACGTGGGCAATGGTTTTCGCGCGGCTTCGTTATTCGAGAGATTCGGGCAGGGGACCTTTTCGAGTCTGGGTTTTCGGCGCTTTGGCGATCCCACCTTGCGCGCTGAGCAGTCGATCAGCGTTGACGGCGGTTTTGACCAGCGCGTCGCCGGGGACCGCGCGCGATTTGGCGCGACCTACTTTTACACCCACTTGAAACAAGTGATCGCCTTCAACTCCTTCTTCGGCGTTGATCCGCTTGGGTTAGGCAGATTTAGTGGATATGAGAACCGGCCCGGAGGTTTTTCGCGCGGCCTTGAGACTTATCTGGAAGCCGCCCCGTGGCGTAATGCGAATTTGCACGTGTCGTACACGTACACGAACAGCGATCGCTTCGTGCGTGGCAGCGGCCTGCAACCAGAGTACGTGATCCCCCGGCATCTGCTGGCTTTGGGTCTGACACAACGGTACCGATCGTTTCTTTTCAGCTTCGATCTCAATCGTACCGGGGCTTACATTGCGCCGGTGTTCGAGAACGACTTTCCTTTTCGCACCGCTGAGCTGACGTTCTCCGGCTATACCAAAGCGGATCTGTTTGCGAGTTACGAGCGCCGGCTCGGCGAGCGCGTCGTCATGACATTGTTCGGAGGCGGGGATAATATTTTCGCGGTGAAGCATTTCGAGAATGGCTTTCGTATTCCCGGTGCGGTTGGACGGGGAGGGGTCAAGCTGCGTTTCTGATTGGTACTGACGCAGTAATCAGGCAGGTCAAAGAAGAATAAAAGCAGCGGCGCTTCGCGGGGAACGCTTTTCCTTGCGAACGTCGTTGCTCTTGATTTGACTGTTACCGGACTGGCCGGAGAAAGAGACTTCAGCGGTTGCTTCTTCCCAGCGCTCCACCGGCGAGGAAGAGTACACCCAGCAGGACGTGAATAATGTGGTCCACCTTGCCGAGCGTCAACAACTCGCCGATCTTGAACATATGTTCAGGGCCCGTGCCCAGGAACCAGCCCGCGACGCCCAAAAGCAGATAGGCGATTCCAAAGAGCAGGCAGAACGAGCGCGCGGCGCCGGCTGATCCGGCAAAACCGAAATACACAGCGATCAGCCCGGACACGATGTGTACTAAGTTGTGAGCGTGGTTCAGATGAGCTCCTAAAGAGTCGAGATAATGCGTGAATCCAAGAATTCCGACCAGCAGCAAAACCACGCCCACAACCTTACAAACAGTCTTTGCCATCTTCTTGATCCTCCTCCGGAAAGGGTTAAGAACCGCAACAAATCCGCCCCTCGATAAGAAGGACGCCGCGGTCTAATTTGCGACGGGGGTGTCTGGAAACGCGCCGGATTGTACACCAAAGGGCTCCCGCAGCAGCAAGGTATTTTGAAAAGCTGCGTTTTCCTTTGTCGTATTGAGCCAGGTTCGCGTGGTGTTATAATCCCGCCATCCCCTCGGACAAGAACCAGCAGATACCGAAGGTAGGTTATGCGAATGAAGAAATCCCAACATGATCTGTTTCCATTCCTGAGCATCACCAGATTCGTATTCGTCTCAGTCCTATTGGTGGGCCTGCTGGCGGGGCTGGCGGGTGCGGCGAGCGCTTACACCGTCGTCTTCCGCGATGGCCAACGGATCGAAGTAACGCCTGTGTTTGCGTTGACCAATACGACACTGACCTATGAAGTGGCGCCCGGAATTAATAAGACTTTGCAGTTAAGTCTGATCGATGTGGCCGCCACCGAACGGGCCAACAAAGAAGCGCCGGGCAACTTCTTCAAGCATGCGGCCCAGGCCCAGGTTGCTTCTTCTCCGCCGCCAACGAAGCGCGCCGGGCGCACTTTAACCAATATTGATCTAGAGCCGATTCGGCAGCGACGAATCGAAAGCGAAAAGGTTTATGAGCAGCGCCGGATCGAGTTGGGCCTGCCTTCAATTGAAGAGACCCGCCGGCGACAAGCACTGGAAGAAGAATCGACCCTGGCCCTGGTTCGTCAACGCGCCGCAGAGCAAGCTCGCGATGAAGCTTACTGGCGTGGCCGCGCGAGCGCGCTGCGAGGTGAGATCGTTTCGGTCGACGCCCAGATAAACTATTTGCGCTCACGCCTGGGTGCGAGCCGTGGTCCGCTGATCGCTTATGGCTCGGTCGCGACCGTTCGGGGCTCGCGGGCGTTCGATCGAGTCCGCCCGCGGGACCTGGGGACAGTTATGGCGCCGCGAGCAGGCGCGCCGAATCAAGCTCTGATTAATACTGGCGTGGCGCCACTGCGTCCGCGAAACCCGATGCGGCTGTCTACAGGTTTCGGCGCTCCGCTGGTGTCGCCGTACGCGTTTCCAATTCAACCCTTTGTTTATGGAGATCTTTCGGAGCGCGCGGGTTTGAGCGACAATCTGAATAGTCTTCTAGTGAGGCGCGCCGGGCTGGAATCGCTCTGGCGAGAACTTGAGAACGAAGCGCGCATCGCAAAGGTCCCGCAGGTGTGGCTGGCGCCTTAAAGTGTCCGACAAACTTCAGTTTGTCGATTTCGGTTTTCTACCCTCAATTTGAATAGAAAGCGAGTAAGCGACAAACTGAAGTTTGTCGGACATTAGATGAATAACTGGGAAACCATCATCGGCCTCGAAGTTCATGCGCAACTGAGCACTGAGTCGAAAATCTTTTGCGGTTGTTCGACCCGCTTTGGCGATGAACCAAACTCAAATACCTGTCCCGTTTGTCTCGGGTTGCCGGGTGCGCTGCCGGTGCTTAATTGGCGCGCGGTTGAATTGGGTGCGCGGGCTGCGCTGGCCCTCGGGCTAAAGATCAATCATCGTTCGATCTTCTCGCGGAAGAATTATTTCTATCCCGACCTGCCGAAGGGCTATCAAATCTCGCAATACGATCAGCCATTCTCGGCCCACGGCGTATTGGAAATCATGACCGCGGATCGTGATGAAGCCGGCCACGCGCATAACTGGCATCCGATGACCATAAACGTCACGCGCCTGCACCTGGAAGAAGATGCCGGCAAGAATGTTCATGAAGGCCTGCCGGACGTCGATCGCTTTTCTTACATCGACCTGAATCGCGCCGGCACGCCTTTGGCGGAAATCGTTACGGAACCTGACTTTCGTTCTTCCTGGCAAGCTTTAGATTACGTTAATCACGTGCGCCGCGCGTTGCTGTGGGTGGGCGCTTCCGAAGCCGACATGGAGAAAGGGAATCTTCGTTGCGAAGCGAACGTCTCAGTGCGTCGCGTCGGGGACACGACATTTGGTACCAAGGTCGAGTTGAAGAACCTGAACTCAGTTCGTTTCATGCAGCGCGCGATCGAATTCGAAGTTGAGCGGCATATCCGGACCCTGGAATCCGGCGGGCGTCTGGTCCAGGAAACACTTCTGTGGGATGAAAAGCTTGCTGAGACGCGGCCGATGCGTTCCAAAGAAGAAGCGAATGACTATCGTTATTTTCCGGAGCCGGATCTGCCGCCGCTGGTCGTCACCAGCGAGATGATTGAACAGGTGCGCGCGTCTCTGCCGGAATTGCCGGGCCCGCGGGCGAAACGATTCGGCGAACAATACGGACTGTCGTTTGCCGATGCCGCGCAACTGACTTCTGAGCGTTCGCTGGCTGACTATTATGAAAAGGCGGTTGAGGCCGGCGGCAATGCGCGGGCCGCGGCGAACTGGATTCGATCTGAGCTGATTCGCGAACTGGAGAACGCCGGCCTGACGGCTGCTAAGTCTCCAGTTCCGGCGAGCGAGCTGGGCGCGCTGGTGCGACTGATCGACGAAGGTAAAATCAGCGGCAAGCAGGGGAAGGATGTGCTGGTGGGAATGTTTGCAAGCGGCAAATCCGCTGCTGTGGTGGTCACGGAACGCGGCCTGGTCCAGGTCAGCGATACCGGCGAGATCGATCGCGTGATCGACGAAGTCATCGCGGCGAGCCCGAACCAACTGGAACAATATCGTTCGGGCAAGGAAGCGCTGTTTGGGTTCTTTGTTGGCCAGGTTATGAAGGCTTCGAAAGGCAAGGCTAATCCGAAAGTTGTCAATGAGCGGCTGCGAGAGAAACTGAATTGAGTTTGGAGTTCCGCCTTCAGGCGGTCTTATGAGGAGTTAAGGCCCGCCTGAAGGCGGAACTCCAAACCAAAGCGCCGTCGCCGCTGCGCTCTGCCGGCGCACTCCATAATTAAGAATGAACCTCAAAGGAAAAAACGCCATCGTCACCGGCGGGACCAAAGGTATTGGCCGCGCGATCGCCGAAGCTTTGCTCGGCGATGGCTTGTCTGTTTGTATCGCGGCCAGGAAGCAGGCCGAGATTGATACGGCAGTTACGGCACTGGGTGGAACGACGATTGGTTTTGTCTGCGACGTGCGCGACTATGATCAGGTGAAGGCGCTGGTCGATTACACCGTGAAGCAGCTTGGCGGTCTGGATATTCTGGTTAACAACGCCGGCATCGGAACCTTCGAAACCGTGGCAGAAACTTCACCGGAAGATTTTCGCGCGGTGCTGGAAACCAATCTGTTCGGCGTCTTCTACTGTTGTCACGAAGCGATTCCGGAAATGCGGCGGCGCGGCGGTGGCTACATCATCAACATCTCTTCACTCGCAGGGGCGAATCCGCATCCGCGGATGGCCGCCTACAATGCTTCCAAGTTCGGCCTCAACGGCTTCAGCGAAGCGCTAATGCAGGAAGTTCGCCACGACGGAATCAAAGTCAGCTACATCATGCCCGGCTCAGTGAATACCGAGTTCGGCGGTGACACGGCGAGTGATGAAAAGAGTTGGCAGTTAACTCCACAGGACATCGCCCGCGTGGTTATCGATCTACTCCGTCACGATGATCGCGCGCTGCCTAGCCGGGTGGAGATTCGGCCGAGCCGGCCGCCGAAGAAATAGAGAACGTTTATGAAAATCATCGTGCCGGTTCTTTTCGTCTTGTTGTGCTGCGCTCAGTTTTCGATCTCGCAAACCAATCCCGCAAGTCCGCAACAGCCGCGATCTGAGGCACAACAAGCGGTACTAGCTGAGGCTTCTCGGTTGGCAAGATCAGCAGTATCGTTATCCAACTCAGGAAAATACGACGAAGCCTTGCGGGACGCGAAGAGAGTTGTTGAGATTTGCGAACGGATTCTGGGCAAGGATGACGATTGGGTAATCACGTCAGTTATCAATCTGGCGGAAGTTCAGGTCCAAAGGGGCCAGTATCGTGAGGCCCAGGGTCTATTCGAAAGAGCATTGCGCAGCTACGAACGGACGTTCGGAGGCGACAACATTAAGCTGGCCGACGTACTGGATAGGCTTGCCGTTGTCTATTATCGTCTGGGACGGGCTTCGGACACGGAACGCGTGTTTATTCGCGCCCTCTCGATTCGGGAAAAAGTGCTGGCAGCGGAGCATCCGGACATCGCGTATTCAATTAGAAACCTGGCGGAATTCTATCAGTTTCAGGGAAACTACAAGAAAGGTGAACCTCTTTACCAAAGGTTATTGGAGCTTAGAAGAGGACAAGGGGCGGCACAGCCGATTGCGGACGCCCTGGAGCGGTATGCCTGTCTGTTGCGGAAGACCAAACGCTTGCCGGAGGCCGAGGACATGGAAAGCCGCGCGCTCGAACTCACCTGGCCTCAAGGCCTCAGGGAGGAAATAGCTTCGGCTGGAGTTGTAAACGGAACCGCAATTAAGCTCTATCAGCCACCTTACCCTGAGGAGGCGAGGGCGCAGGCGGCCGCGGGCGAGGTGAAGGTCCGAATACTGATCAACGAATCGGGGACTGTTATTCGAGCATGCGCGATTGAAGGGCCCCAAGTCTTTATGAAAGCATCTGAGTCGGCAGCATATCAATCGAAGTTCTCTCCAACGACCGCGGGTGGCAAGCCTTTGAGAGTTACCGGATTTATTATCTACAGGTTTGGGCGCTAGCGTACGCTGTCAAATGCGAGCCGTAGTTCAGCGCGTAACGCGCGCCAAGGTCACAGTTGATGACCAACCGGTCGGCGAGATTGGCCACGGTCTCGTCGTGCTTTTGGGAATCGCGCGGGACGATACCAAACTGGACGCCGCTTATCTCGTCGAAAAGATTTGCGCACTGCGGATCTTCGATGACGAAGCAGGTAAGATGAATCTTTCGCTGAAAGATCGCAACGGCGGCATGCTGATCGTTTCGCAGTTTACCTTGTACGGTGATGTGCGTCGCGGTCGGCGGCCTTCATGGATCGACGCGGCCGCGCCCGAAGTCGCCGAGCCTTTGTATGATTTCTTTGTCAGACAAGCGCGCACGATGGTTAGCGACGTGGCCACCGGTAGCTTCCGCGCTATGATGCAGGTGGAACTGGTCAACGATGGGCCGGTGACAATTCTGTTGGACAGTAAAAAGGTTTTCTGACTTTGCGTCCTGGCGCCTTTGCGTGAGACAGTTTCACGCCAAGGCGCACGGTACAGAACCCCGACTAGTCGGGGTAGCGACCGGGTCCTCGGGGCAGTAGCCCGACCGTCAGGGAGGGCTCCGCGAGGGAACCGTAGACCTCACGCAAAGGCGCAAAGGCGCAAAGTAGCAGGGAGGAATCCGTTAGTGAAAAGGCCAGCAACAAAACTCTTAATCGCGCTGATGTTCTTAATTCTTTCCTTCAGCGCCTGTAATGAAAAGAGCTCGAACACCACCAGCAATGATACAGCCGCGAGTGCGCCGAAGAGCTCAAATGCCACGACCGGCGTCAAGCCTCAGCCTGACGCACAAGTCGCCGTGATCGAAACCGCCGACTATGGCCGGATCGTGATCGAACTCTATCCGAACGTGGCGCCAAAAATGGTCGAGCGATTCAAGAAGCTGGCAGGCGAGCACTTCTTTGACGGTACGGCAGTTCATCGCGTGGATGCGTCGCTGGGCATCATCCAGGGCGGTGATCCTCTCACAAAGGGGAATAACCTGGCCGTTTACGGCACCGGCAATTCGCCCTATCCAAACGTACCGGCAGAGTTCAGCGATATTCCTTACGATCGCGGCACGGTAGGCGCCGCCCGTACTCAGGATGTCAACGGCGCGAACTGTCAGTGGTTCATCACGCTGAAGAAACAGCCCGCCTTTGACAAGAAATACACGGTCTTTGGCCGCGTGATCGACGGCATCGGCAACGCTGACATCATAATGCGGGCGCCCACTGCGGAAGGAACTTCCCGACCTTCCGACAAAGTTGTGATTAAGAGTGTGACGCTGCAACCGAGATCGAATTTCCCGGCGTCGTAGGGGTCCCTGCGCTCCGATGCGGGCGCTCTCTTTACTCAGAGCTTCGGAAATAAGATCGGAAGCGCCACATCAGCGGTGAACATGCAACGGGCGTTGTGACCGCACAGCGGGACTACGAGCACCTTGTGCTGCGCTTTGTACTTCTGGTTGACATAGTTGGCGAACGCCTGGCCGCGGGCGAGCCGAGTAGAGCCCTGGGCCATCGCCGGACACGAACTATCAAAGCCCCCCAGTGGCAGAATGTCCAACTCTCCGAGCAGGTACGTTACTCCTCTCGTTGCCAATTGTTTCTTAAGTTGATCGTCGGGAATGTTGGCGGTGTAGCCGCTGCGGTTCTTCAGTCCGTACGGCCAGTTATCGTAAGTGGTGCAGTTGCGCGCATCGCCGAACGCTCGCAACTCGCTGTTATTGCCCCCGGGCCGCTCAGGGTCGGCGTAGGCATAACTCGATGGATTTGAAACGACATAGTTAATCGGGACGCCGAGCGTGTCGTGGACCCGGTTGGCCATCTCATAACGCGTTACGTACTGCCCGCCCGCGGAATGACCGGAGACTACGATTACTTTCAGATTCGGGAAGGCCTCTTTCCGAGCCAGCTTCCGCAAAATCTCATCCATCAAATCATACGACGTTAGTTTGTCGTTGCCGGTAGCGACGCCGCCGGAGCGCCAACTGTTGCCGGAACAACTCCAATTGATTTCCTTTTCAGCGAGCTTATCGTTGCAGCCGCGGCCATTATTGGACGCGAAACGCGGAGAAATAACGATTGTGTCTTCGAAAGCGTCGGCCAGAAACGTCGCCGCGACGGCAGTCCGAAAATAATTATCGGCGTTGCGTCCTGCACCGTGAATCACTATTAGCGCCCGCGTGATCTGGTCGTTCTTCTTTCCGAGAGGATAAGTGCGGTAGACCAGCGCTCGCGCTTGATCGTCCAGGTTGACCCAATCAGTACACGCGGGTGTAGCCGCAGTACAGGGTTCAGCGCCGTAAGCAGGAAAGAAGGCAGCTAAAGAAATGAAAAGAAGAAGTGTTCGCAGCATGGACGGGAGGATATAGCCTGACGGGCCGCAGGTGCAAGATTCTTGATGATTGTGTGGGTGGGCTGAAAGAGGACGGCTGGAACTAGATCGTATCGTCGCTCGCCTTCGATTGTTCTTCCAGTTCGTATCGATCGCGATCTCGCCGTTCGATCTTGTCGAGAAAATTCAACTCTTCATTATCTTCCAGGCTAACGCCCATCGCTTTCGCATTCTCTTCGACCATGGATTGATCTGGTGTGGGACTATCGCCCGCAAATGTCTCTGAGCCGCTTTCGTTTACGTCTTCCCACGCCGCATCCACGTCGCCACCGGAGTCCTGCGGTGAGGCCGCTGTATTGTTGAGCAGACGCTGGGCCAGCAACCCAGGATCTTTCGGCGCATGTGCGATCTCTTCTTCCATGAACTCTTCAATTTCCGGATCGGGAACGAACTCAGGATCGTTGGACAGGTAAGAAAATGATTCCGGGGTTTTCTTTGGCATGGCGACTTTTTCCTTTAACTAAACAGCTATGTTCCTGATGCGAGCTGCGGGCCCAGCGTCGCTCTGGAGATCGTCCAAATTCATTCACAGGGGAAGTTTCTAATCGGACTATAGCAAATGAACAAAGGACGGGCAACGCAAGGAGTTGATTGCTTTGATCCTGCCTGGTGGTTCGCGGTTGGGTAGTCAATTTTGAAACTCTCTGCGCCTCCTCTGCGTCCTCTGCTTCTCGGCGGTGAGTGTATTTGAGCTTCCGTTCACCGCAGAGACGTAGAGGTCGCGGAGACTACGCAGAGTGAAGCCGTCGGTTAAGGCACTGCCTTGCAGTTAGCTCGCTTGACGATTGATTAGCGCAAACCTAAACTTAAAGCTTGCAAGCGCACAACCCGTTTTCATTGATTGGGCGAATCACCTTTGATGGCGTTTCGCCACGTGTTTTCCTGAACTGATATGCCACATAATCTCTTCGACTCACTTCAATCTTTCGCGCTACAAACGGGAAAGACCGGTCAACTGTACTCGCTGCCGCAACTCGAGAAAGAAGGCATCGGTCCCATCTCGCGCCTGCCGGTGAGCATTCGGATCGTCCTGGAATCCGTCCTCCGCAACTTTGACGGCGAGAAAATCACCGAGGACGACGTGCGCAGCGTCGCGAACTGGCGACCCAACGGTGAACGCACCGAAGAAGTGCCGTTCGTAGTAGCTCGCGTTCTGCTTCAGGATTTCACCGGCGTTCCGCTGCTTGTTGATTTGGCGGCGATGCGTTCGGCCGTGGTGCGCCTGAACAAAAACCCCGGCGTGATCGAGCCGCTGGTTCCGGTCGATCTCGTGATCGATCACTCAGTGCAGGTCGATTTCGCCAGTACCGGCGACGCTTTCACGAAGAACATGGAAATGGAGTTTCGCCGCAATAACTCTCGATATCAGTTTCTTAAGTGGGGCATGCAGGCGTTCGACGGGTTTGGCGTGATCCCGCCGGGCATAGGCATCTGCCATCAGGTCAACCTCGAATACCTCGGCAAGTGCGTCTGGGAGAAAAACGGTCTTTACTATCCTGACTCGCTGGTGGGCACCGATTCGCACACCACGATGATCAATGGACTCGGCATTGTCGGCTGGGGCGTCGGTGGGATTGAAGCCGAGGCCGCGATGTTAGGGCAGCCGGTCTACTTCCTGACACCTGATGTCGTCGGCGTGCACATGAGCGGCAAGTTGAAGGAAGGCGTGACCGCAACTGATCTGGTCCTGGCCGTGACCGAAATGCTTCGCAAAGCAAAGGTCGTCGGCAAGTTTGTCGAGTTCCACGGCGAAGGCGCCGCGTCTTTGTCGGTCACCGATCGCGCGACGATCGCGAACATGTCGCCGGAGTACGGCGCGACGATGGGCTACTTTCCTCCGGACGAAGAAACCTGTTCTTATCTGAAAGCAACCGGGCGATCGAATGAACATGTCGATGAAGTGAGAAACTATTTCAAAGCGCAGGGCATGTTCGGTATCCCACGCCAGGGCCAGTGCGACTACAGCACGCTGCTCGAAGTCGATCTCGCCACGATCGTGCCCAGCGTCGCCGGTCCCAAGCGGCCGCAGGATCGGATCGCGCTGCCGGATTTGAAAGATCAGTTTCTCAACCTCTTGCAGAAACCTGTCTCCGACGGCGGCTATGGAAAGACCAGCGAAGAGATCGCGACCCGTTACTCAGCGGACATTGGCGCGAGTGAACACGGCTTGGCGGTGATCGAGGGCGGCGGTGAGCAGCACTCGGCATCTGTTCCAGTTGCCGTCGCTGACGACGTCACGCACCGGAACACGAGTGTCTGGAGCGAGACCGAGATGATGAACAATCGTCCCACGCCCGATCGTGTGGCCGAGGTCCTGCCGGAAGAGTTTCCCAAAGCGCACGTCGATCTGGGTCACGGCGATGTCTTGATCGCTGCGATTACCTCCTGCACCAACACCTCGAATCCGAGCGTGATGCTGGCCGCGGGTTTGCTCGCGAAGAAGGCGGTCGAGCGTGGATTGAAAGTGCGATCGGCGGTTAAGACTTCACTAGCGCCCGGCTCCCGCGTAGTCACTGAATATCTGGAAAAGACCGGCTTGCAGCCTTATCTAAATCAACTGGGCTTTAATCTTGTCGGTTACGGATGCACAACTTGCATTGGGAACTCAGGCCCGCTCGATCCGAGTATCGAAGATGTCGTGACTGAGAACGATCTAATTGCCGCGAGCGTCTTGTCGGGTAATCGTAATTTCGAAGCACGCGTACACCAGAGCATCAAAGCGAATTTTCTGATGAGCCCGCCGCTGGTCGTAGCGTTCGCCCTCGCCGGCACAGTCGATCGCGATCTGTCCAAAGAGCCTTTGGGGCAAAGCCCGAACGGCAAGGATATTTTCCTGCGCGATGTCTGGCCGACCATGGAAGAGGTTGGCGGGTTGATGCAGGCGGCCCTGGACCCCGAGACCTATCGGACGCTCTACGGCAACTTCGCCGAACAGAATCCGATGTGGAACGAGATTCCTACCAGCACGGGTCTGACTTATCAATGGGATCCGGAATCGACCTACATTCAGGACCCGCCGTTCTTCGAAGGCTTTGGCGCGGAAGTAGGCAAGATGGAGGATCTGCATAATGCGCGGCCTTTGGCGATCTTTGGTGATTCAGTCACGACGGATCACATCAGTCCCGCGGGTGCGATCAAGGCCACGTCGCCCGCGGGAGTTTATCTGCAAGAGCGCGGCGTGACGGCGGCGGACTTTAACAGCTACGGCTCGCGGCGCGGCAATCATCAGGTGATGATGCGCGGCACGTTCGCCAATGTGAGGATCAAAAACCTGATGGTACCCGGCACCGAGGGAGGGGTCACAATTCATCAACCAGATACTGAACGGATGAGCATCTATGACGCGGCCATGAAATATCAGGAAGAAGGCACCCCGCTGGTTGTGATGGCTGGTCAGGAATACGGCACCGGTTCGTCACGGGATTGGGCTGCCAAAGGGACTCGGTTGCTTGGTGTTAAAGCCGTTGTGGCGCAAAGTTTTGAGCGGATTCATCGCAGCAACCTGGTCGGCATGGGCGTGCTGCCCTGTCAGTTTAAGGAAGGCACCAACGCTGCTTCGTTGAACCTTGATGGCACCGAGACGTTTGATATCACCGGATTAGAAGCCTCGGCTTCAGCCGGCGGCGTCGCTCCACGTCAGGATGTGATACTCACCATCCACCGCGCCGATGGTTCAACCGAACAAGTCCCAGTGACCTTGCGCATCGACACACCCATCGAGATCGATTATTACTTGCACGGCGGGATTCTGCCATATGTGTTGCGGCAGTTGTTGGCGGGGACCACGGGATTTTGAGGTCAAGCAACGTGACGGGGCAGTAGCCCGACCGTCAGGGAGGGCTCGGTCATTGTGGCACGCGCAGCTTGCGCGTAATTTCACGGGCGGGACGCCCGTGCCACCGTTTCAAACCAACCCGTCAGCCGATTGAGTCAAGCGTCGCCGGATCAACCCAGAACTCATCTTTGGGATTAATCTCCACATCGGGCATCGGCTCGAATTTCGATTCGTCAAAAGGTGGAAGCTGCGGCTCAGGCGCGCCGAGTTCGGCGAGGATTTCCTTCGCATTAGTCAGTCCGAAGTGATAGGCGTACGGCGGGCCGTCGCACCAGGCGAGTTCGTAAGCGCGCGTCGCGGCGGCAATGGCGGCGGCACGATGCTGCTCACGTTGTTCGCCGTTGCTCTGATTTATTTCGTCGCGTTCGATCCGCGCCATAACATTCCTCGCATCCGCGTGAAGCAACGGATACGGACCACGCCCAGCAGGGGCCCAGACTTGTTCTAGGAATTCGCGACCGAGGTTGTATTCCTGTCGTTGTCGTTGGAGTTCCGCCAGTGCGGCCAATGCGGGAAGTTCTTCTTGGACAAAGTTCACCGCGCGGGCGCGAGTTAGCGCGTGATGGAGACGTTCCTCCGCAGTGGGGAGGTCGCCGACGCCCAGCGCCGCCTCGCCGTGTACCCGGGCCGCGCGAATACAGTGGCGTTCGAAGCGTTTGATATGCGCCAATTCCCAAGCACGCTGCGCTAGCGGCAATGCCTCTCTTGGCTGCCCCAGCCACAGGTGACGCTGCGCGAGGTAGGCGCAAGCTGAGGATTCGGCTGTTTCGTGGCCTTGCGTGACGAACAGGCCAAGCGAGCGCCACAGGGCGATTTGTGATTGAGCATTCTCACTCCGTGAGGCAAGCGCTACACCGACAATGTAGAGGCTGGTTCCTTCTTCGCCTCTATACTTCGGTTCCCGACAAACCCTGAGCAACCGGCGGCTGGCACTCTCAGCGTCACGCAGGTGGCCGCTGGTCCAGAGTACAGACGCGAGGCTCATAAGAACGAAATGCAGGTTCTTGGCGTAGTTCTCGCTTTCGTCGATCTCCCCCGCTCTCCGGAAGAGCGCTGTGGCGCGCCCTGGTTCGCCGCTGAGGTTGTAGTCCAGTGCCAGTGCGTGGATCGTGTCGGCTTGGTGACTTGCTTCCTTGAGGCGTGGCGCAGCCGTCACGCCATCGGGGAAAAGCCGCTCCAGCAATTCAATCTGCAGTCGGCTCGCGCTCAGCCGATAGTACATGGCGTTATCCATATGGTCCTGGAAGATGACGAAAGCGTCGTCGTAGCGTTCGAGGCCGATGAGCTTGTCAAACAATTCCACGGCAGGCGTCAGATCCTCCAGACTTTCGACCTTTTCCCACTCTGGCGGGCGCGGCGCGGCGTCGAAGTAGGTGTGAAGTTCGCGATAAAGGCCCTGCTTTGCTTCTGGAGCGAGCGTCGCCCAGACCACGCCGCGCACGATAGGATGTAGATCGTAGCGATTGGCTTGCTTGTCCCAGCCCATCAGGCCGCGATCCTCCAGTTCCGTGAGAATAGCGTCCAAAGCCCGATCGTCAGCGCAAGGTTTCTTCGTTTCCTCGGTCGCTCTGTTTGGCGCTGCAACCTCATCTTCCATACTTGAATCAGCGTCGAGGGGCGTTTTGGCCGGAGCAGAACCTGTGACCAACAGTGCCCGCAGCGTGTCCCACGTCGCAGGCATGCGGAAGGCGGCAAGCGTGTGAAGCACTTGGCGTTGTTTCTCGTCGAGTCCGCGCAACGCGAATTCCAGAACATGAGTCTTCGCGTTTTTTAGCGGCAAACCGGCTGGGTTGAAATCGGGGTTGGCCCCACGCCATTTGTCGAAATCACGCGGCGCTGGCCGGAAGCCCGCCACCTCGCCAGCGAGCGCCCGGATTAGCAGCGGATAATTGCCGAACGAATGAAACACCTTCAGCAGTTGCTCGCCCGACCCGCTCACTTTGAACTCGCGCCAGAGATTCAGCGCATCATCATCCGTCAGCCCGGGCAGGAAGTAGGCGGAGCAACCGGGCAACGGCTCGCCCGTGTCCGTCTGAATTTCGGCGGGATAGAGGCGTGTGCTGATTAGCAGGCGCGAGGCGCGCACGCTCGCCAGCCGGCGGAGAAACCGGCCCGCGCGCTGATCCGCGGTCATCCGCAGTTGATGCTTGCCGATGAAGGATTGCCCGGCGCTCTCCGGGAGGCCGACAGCGTGCGCGACGAAGTTGGCCGTGCGTTCGTCGAGATCGTCGTCGAGCATCCGCGACGCGTCCATGCGCGAATAGGCGAGCAGGATTCGTTCCAATCCATCGAGCACAAGGACGAACGGCTGCTCGTCGAGTAAGCGCCACAATTGATCCTCGCGCTCAGGGGCCTTCATCTCACGCACGGCCTTCTCGGTTTGCCCGGCAGTGTAAGCCAGCGCGCGGATGATGAAGTTCTCGTAGTGCGCATCGCTCTCATAAAAGCTCCACCACATCCACCCGGCCCGGTTCGGTAGTTCGTGTGGAGCGATGTCGTTGAACCATTTCCACGTCAGCGCGCTCTTGCCCATGCCGCCAATGGCTACGAGATTGAACAATCGAACGTTGGCAAGGACCTGTCTGTTGGTCGTTACCCAGTCGGTGAGCAAGTTCAACTCGTCCTGGCGTCCTACGACCTGGGACGTTTGCAGGAGGGAGTAGGGATGCGCGATGTAAGGTTGCGGAGCGGCGGGGATGATGTTGGTGGGATGCAGTTCGAGTTTTGCGGGCCTATCAAATGCGCTGGTTCGGGTTTGTTCAAACTCGCCAAGTGCGTGAATGACTAGGCCGCGCAGATCTTCCGGGGACTTGAACCTCGGTACGACCCGGTCTTTCGCGGCTTTCTTTTTAAGCCGCTCGAGCTTCTCGGCCTTTTCGCCTTTGTCCACCAGGCGGGGCGGCCAGGGCGTGTTCTCGTCAGCGAAGAAAGGAATCACTGGAACGCCTAAGCTTACGGCCTTGTCGAGCTCAATCTCAGTGTATGAGCGCTCATCGTTGTCCGGACTGGATCCGTAGGCGTAAGCGAAGATGCACAGATAGACATCCGCCTCCTCAACCATACCGATTGAAACTTCACCCGCCGAACGATCCTGAGCGGCGAGATGCTCCATCATGATCGGCTGAAAGCCGAGTCGCTGGCAGGCGTCCATAACCATGCCTCGATGCTCGGGGAGATCGCGCGCGGTGCTGCTGATCATTGCGGTCTTCTGCATCTTCTTCTAAGCAGGACAGGAGTAATTGACACTTGCGAGGGCGGCGAGATTATAGCAGCGGGCAGGGAATTCGCGCGAACGATTCGGGACAGCCAGACTTTTCGATCTTCACGACACCAGATCGAACACGTCTTGATCGGTGAGGTTCTAGCCTTGTGACATCATGCGCTCGCGAAGACTCCGAAATCGCCGGATGAAGAGATAGTCTGATACGGCCTTCTCAATAAGCGCACTCTCAGACACACCCTCTTCAGTCGCCGCATCGTCCAGCGCATCTTTGGTGTCGTCTGGCAGGCTAATGGTTATCGTCTGACTCATAGAAAACTCTTCCTCGTTGCGACGAAAAGAATATCACAAACGCGGGACCGCGAATACGCGCCCTTGCGGTTGGTAGTCTCCTGATTTAGAGGTGTTTAGAGTACCAACTTCAGTTGGGTTCTTCTTTCCCAGCAGAAAAGCCCAACTAAAGTTGGTACTCTAAACACCACTGCCGCGACTATCTCTCCAACGCCTTCCGATCCCATTTCGCCAGATTAGCGCCGGCTTCGTAAGTGCTCTGGAGGAAATCCATCAGTGCGGTTTCCGGTGAAGGGGATTGACGCACCGCATCGTAGGGCAAGAGGAATTCTTTCATCTCTTTGCTATAGAAAGCAGCGCGCGGCTCGATCGAGATTTCGGCAAGCCCCGCTGGTTCCGGCGCAGTGTAGGAATAGAACGCGGCTTCGACGCCGTTGCCGCCGGGCCAGAATCCGTGACTAATACATTCGTGAGAGTAGGCTTCGAGCGTGATCGCATCCGCGCCTTCGCGTGGCGGCGCGGTGCGGCCGGAGAAGCGCGTGACCGCGTGATCGAAGCTGCCCCACCAGAAATGCACCGGGCTGCACTTGCCGAGGAACCGCGCGCGAAACTCCTTGAACACTTCGTCGATGTTTACGAGCACCCGCCAGTATTGGTTCGCAGCTTCGGGGTCGTAAGACGCGTGAGCCTCGTCTTCATCAAAGCGAATGGGTTCCGGGACCTCGACCGGCATCGGCCAAATCCTGGTGTCGATATCCATGCCTTCCAATGTAGCCATTACTCGTTCATAAAAATCAGCGACCGGTTCCGGACGAAGCTCGAGAATCTTTGTCGCACCGTCGCTACAGTCGATCACTAGTTTGTGATCGACAAAGTCGAACTCAATTTCAAAGACGCGATCCTCGTAAGGCATGGCCGAAGTTGTCAGGCCGCGCGCCGAAATGTAAAGCGTCGAGTTCCACCAGTGGTTTACCAGAGGCGTCTGCGCCAGCCGGATCTTACCGACGATCTGCGTCCACATGTGCAGCGTCGCCAGGGTGTCTTGCCAGTCTTCCAGGACGAGGGCGGGCCAGGGATTGTTGGTCATGACTTGCAAACATACCGCGAAGTTTCTGGATAGGCCAGTGCGGGGCGTGTAGTCATGCCAGACCCAACGCTTAAACCACCGATGAAGGGCCGGTGTCAAAACTCGGTCGAGTGGAGAAGAATAGATAAAGCTAACCGCAGAGGTCGCAGAGTTTTTCGCAGAGGGACGCAGAGAAAGACGTACTCTGCGTCCCTCTGCGCCTCCCTCGGCGTCCTCTGCGGTTCAAAAGTACTTTGTAGTACTGGCCGGCATCTTAGACTTTCCTGATCACTCAATGATAGATTCTCATCACTCTATACAACCAAAATCAGATCAAGGAAGCGATTAATCATGTCATCAACGCAACCAGTTCAAATCACGCCGCGCCGTTATCAACTTTTCATTGACGGACAATTTGTGGACGCCGAGTCGGGCAAGACGTTCAAGACGCCCAACCCGGCCACGGGCGAGACCTTTGCCGAAGTCGCCGAAGCCGACAAGGCCGATGTTGATAAGGCAGTTGCTGCCGCGCGTAAGGCTTTTGAAGGCAAATGGTCAAAGATGAGCGCGCGGGACCGCGGGCGGATGATCTACAAACTCTCGCAGTTGATCGAGGCCCACGCGGGGGAACTGGCTGAACTCGAAACCATGGACAATGGAAAGCCGATTAAAGAATCGACCTACATCGATTTGCCCGGCGTCGTTGAGAACTTTGAATACTTTGCGGGTTGGTCGACAAAGATCGAAGGCGAAACGATTCCGGTTCCCGGCCAGATGTTCAATTACACTCTGCGCGAGCCGGTTGGCGTCTGCGGCCAAATCATTCCGTGGAATTTCCCTCTGTTGATGGCGGCGTGGAAGCTGGCGCCGGCGCTGGCCGCGGGGAACACAGTCGTGTTGAAGCCCGCCGAGCAAACGCCGGTGACCGCGCTTGAACTGGCGAAGTTGATCCAGGAAGCGGGTTTTCCAGAAGGCGTCGTGAACATCATTCCCGGTTACGGTGAGACCGCGGGCGCGGCGCTGGCTTCGCATCCCGGCATCGACAAGATCGCCTTCACCGGCTCGACGGAAATAGGAAAGTTGATCGCGAAAGCCGCGTCGCAAAATCTCACAAAGGTTTCGCTCGAGCTGGGCGGCAAAGCGCCGAACGTCGTCTTCGCCGATGCGGATCTTGATCAAGCCGTCAGCGGCGCGATGATGGGAATCTTTTTCAATCAGGGCCAGGTGTGCTGTGCCGGCTCTCGTGTGTTCGTCGAAGAAAAAGTCCGAAAGGAATTCCTCGCGCGATTCAAAGAAAAGGCAGACAAGATCAAGGTTGGCGATCCGATGGACCAGGCCACTCTGATGGGGCCGCAGGTTTCGCGGGAACAGTTGGACAAGATTAAGAGCTACGTCGGCATCGCTCGCGAGGAAGGCGCTACGGTGCTTGCGGGCGGCGAACCGTCGAAAGTTGAAGGAGCATTTCAGAATGGCTACTTCTTCCAACCCACGATCTTCAGCGACGTGAACAATTCCATGCGCGTGGCGCAGGAAGAAATCTTTGGGCCTGTTTCGTCGGTGATTAGCTTTGACAACGACGACGATCTGCTTCGCCAGGCAAATGACACGCTGTACGGATTGTCAGCGGGCATCTGGACGCGCGACATCACGCGGGCGCACCGCTTTGCGCGCGCGGTCAAAGCGGGCGTGGTCTGGATCAATACCTACAACATGTTTAATGCAGCTTCGCCGTTTGGCGGCTACAAACAATCGGGTTATGGCCGCGAGATGGGCAGGCACGCACTCGAACTCTACACTCAAGTGAAGAGCGTGTGGGTAGATCTCTCAGGCAAGCCGATTGGATGGTTCGGGAAGTGATCAGAATTTGTACCGGTAGCGCACCGTCACACCACGGCCCGCGCCGTCTATTCCCCAACTGATACCGCGGTATGATTTGTCGAAGATGTTTTCGAAGTCGACAAAAATCTCTGAGTGCTCATCGAACCGGTACACGCCCCGCACGCCAAGCAGTCCATAACCTGCCAGCGCTGGGTGCGTTGGTACCGACGTGTCGGCATTCACTACTGTCACTCCGTTAATAGTTGCGCCAATCGGCAGCAGTCGATTCTGCACTTGCGCCAGCGTTTCGTTGGTAAAGATCAGAATACCGCCAGCCGACCCGCAGCCGGTCACTCCGGGAGTGGTGACACCGCGCACGCAAGCTCCACGACGGAAGAAGTTCTGAATGTTAGTGCGTGAACGTGCAGCGCCCGTGCGACGGTCCGAGAGATCAAGCGAGGAGAGGCGGTTCTGGCGACCGGTCATCGTCGTGTAAGCTTCGACATAGAAGCTCGACCGCGGTTGATAGCGTAAGCTGAGGAAACCGGTCGCGGGCGGAACGCCGCCTTCAACGTTTGGCGGCAAACCGTTCAGGAGGCTATAGGCCCGAATGTAGGTGAAGTTGCCCTTTAGTGAAAACTGTTTGTTCAAAAGCGCCTGGGTGTTGAGTTCGACTCCGTTGAAGCGCGCGTCTTCAAAGTTCACTCGCACGAGGACCGGACTGGTGGCAACCCCAACAAAGACCAGGCCGTTCGCGTTTTGAGAGACAATCTGCTCGCTGCCCAGAAACTTTCCTACGGCGCCCGGAGGCAGAACCAGAGCTTGATCAAAATAGACATCCTTGAGCTTGCTGGTGAATCCGGTTAGCTCGGCGGCAAAGCGTTTACTGTTGTACCGCAGACTGAGATCAAAGCTGTCGTTGGTCTCAGGCCCCAGACGAGTAACGGGAATCCCCGTTGAAACTGCGTCAGCGCCCGACGTACTCCCGATAACACCGGCGAGACTAGCAGCGGTTGATGCGTCGACTTCAAAACCTGTTCCCACCAGTCCAACGAGGCCCAGATCGGTGGTGTTTGGCGCGCGAAAACCCCGTGCATACTTTACGGCGAAGTCGAAACCGCCTCCCAGATTGATCACGGCACCAAGTCGACCGGAAAGGGCGTCGAAGTGCGCGTGGTCATCGGGAAACAGCGGCCGGCCGCCGACGATCGGGGCGTTAGCCGCGCGCGAGTCGTACGACGCTGCGTTGTAGCGTAGAGCGCCGCTGATGCGCAGGCGATCGGGCACGGCGGTGAAGACGTCCTGAGCGAAAAAGCCATAGGAAAGATAGCTGGCGCCATGCGGAATACGCGGACGCGACGCGGCAGAGACTCTGGTAACCGGATCATAGGTATATGCCGGGGCGTTAATGTGGTCCCGGTACACATCGGCGCCTAACAAAAGGGTGTTGCGTTCGCCGAGTTGTTTGTCCAGGTAGAAGTTGAATCCGAAGACGTTCGTCCGCTCGCGTTGAAACGTTATGGCCTCAACCGGATTACCCTGTCCGCCCTGGTTGACCCTTTCTTCGCGTTGGCTGTTGTACGAGAAAGTAAACGAAGCGTTATCAAAGACGCCCAGCCGTTGTTTCTGCAGGCGGGCGTATAACAGATCGGTCATCAGGTTACGCAGGTCGGCGATCAGGTTTCCGTCGCCCCCCAGCATTTGGTCGTAGCGCTTGCCCGCGTCCTGCTGGTTTCGCGCATAGCTCAAAAGAAACTGCGTTTTGTCGTCGAGGTTGAAGTTGGCGCGAATCAACCCGCCATACTGCGTGAAACCCGTGTCGGGGAGCCGCTCTCCCATCAGGTGTGAAGGAATGCCGAGATACCGGGTCAATGCCGAATGGAAATCAAGGCCGCGGCCGGGCCGCAGTTTGTTTATGCGACGCGCATTCGCATTCAGCAGCACGCCATAGCTCCTGGTGCCGTAGGTGAAGAAGGTGTTGCCGCCAAAACCGTTGGCCGGCGAAGAGTAAGAGACGTTCGTGTTGCCGTGCCATTCGCGATCCCTGGCGCCGTATTTCGGCGACCGGGAAATGAAGTTGACGACACCGCCGAGCACGTCTGAACCGTATTGCGAGCTGCTGGAACCGCGCAGCACTTCAACCGTCTCGAGGCTCGATGGCTCGATGAGGCTGAAGAACGTGCCGACGCCACCGCGTTGGGCACTCGTCGTGTAACGCACGCCATCAACATAAACGCCGACATTACGGCCGGTAAGCCCGCGCACGAAAACGGCGCTAAGCGACGGCGAGGTGCGCTGCAAGTTGACCCCAGGCTCTTCGTCGACCACCTGGGCTACGACTTCCGGCGCCCGATCCAGGATCGCTTTTTCAGGAATCACGTTGATTGGCTGGGCAATGCTGCGCGCCTCGGCGACCAGTCCGGCCTCGGCCGTCACACTGACGTTGGCGCTAATCGGATTGATCTGCAACACGACGTTCAACTCTTTCGTCTCGCTCGCGTTGACCCGGACGGCCTCTCGCTGAACGCTGAAATCAGATTGTGAGACGGCGACAACATACGAGCCGGGAGCTAGATTAGTGAACTTAAAGCGACCTTCCGCGTCCGTCTGCGTGCGGCTCACCACCACTTGTTGCGGATTGGTGAGCGATACGTCTGCGTTGCCGATGACAGCCCCGAAGGAATCCCTGACCACGCCCGAAACGCTGCCGCTCGAGTTCTGTTGAGCCGACAGACTTGTGCTGTTCACCAGGACAACGGCAAGCGCGAACGTCAGGGACACCATGGAGGCGACCTTGACCGTGTTGGGAGATCGTTCTCGGTTCATTGCAGGTAGCTCTCGAGTTATCCGAAAAGTCGGGGTTGCCGTAACGCCTTCATTATGGCTTGATCGCGCTTGCGAAATACCCGAGACTGGTCAACGCTAGTTATTTCAACGACATAGGTCAATGGGTGTTGCGGGGCAAGCCTACGCCAAACGGTGAACTACTACTAGACTTCGTGGAGGCAATAGTGGACCAGGGGCAGTAAGAATCTTACTCGTCACGATTGTTGGTAGTTCTATTCTCGGTAGATGATGTGAAGACAAACTTGCCTGATAAGAAGCTCTCAAAGGGTTCAAGTCCGGAACGCGAATCCGCGATTCGGTTCATTCTCACCATGGGGATTGTCAGCCTCTTTGCTGACATGACTTATGAAGGCGCGCACAGCATCATCGGTCCTTTCCTAAAAGACCTTGGCGCAAGCGCAACGCAGGTTGGAATCATCGCGGGCCTCGGAGAGATGATCGCCGCCAGCTTACGACTTTTATCCGGCCGGCTGGCGGATCGCACGCGTGCCTACTGGACGATCACGACGCTCGGATACTTTTTGAATCTGGTAGTCGTGCCGGCGCTCGCATTGGCGGGAAACTGGCAAGTAGCGGCAGTGATTGTTATCGCCGAACGGACGGGAAAGGGTTTACGCGGGCCAGCCAAGGATGTCTTGTTGTCCGATGCTACGAGGGTGGTGGGACACGGTTGGGGATTTGGCTTGCATACGGCTTTCGATCAGATTGGAGCTGTGCTGGGACCGCTCTTCATAGCTGTCGTCGTGGCACGAGAGAACCATTTTGGGCATGCATTTTTGTGGCTGGCCATACCGGGGGTTTGCGCGTTTGGGGCGCTCTTCGTCGCGCGGGCGATGCGTCCCGCCAAGAAGATCATAGCGCCCGTGGCAACGCCCGTTGCCGAACCTCTTCCGGAATTTTTTTGGTTCTATATTGCGGCGGCGGGATTACTTGCTTGTGGATTCATCGACTTTCCGCTGCTTGCTTATCACTTTCAAAAGACTGCTTTGGCAAGACCGGCGGCCATTCCGTTGTTCTATGCCGGCGCGATGGGACTCAACGGCGTGGCGGCTCTGATATTCGGAAGGCTGTTCGATCGTTTTGGAATAGGCGTGATCGTCTTCGGGATCGTGGCGTCTATGTTGGCCCTGCCGCTGGGAGTTCTCGGCGGGCCGACTGCGGTGATGGCCGGAGTAGCCTGTTGGGGTATCGGGCTTGGAGCACAGCAAGCGATCCTCCGTGCGGGTATTGCGCAAACGATCTCAATGAATAAACGCGGCACGGCGTTTGGTGTCTTTAACGCGATCTATGGCTTGTTGTGGTTTTTGGGAAGCGCGACGATGGGAATACTCTACGACTATTCGCTGATTGCGCTGGTGGTGTTCGGCGTCGCGGTGCAACTGGCCGCCGCTGTCTTGTTTGTGTCGTTGCGACGGCCGCTCGACACGGCAAAGGGTAGTACCTAGGAAAGAAGCTTGACAGCGTGTTCGATCATTGTGTGGACACTGATCAGAACGCGTGGGCTGCTTACCACTACCACCGCCAGAACGAGCAGGGAGCCGAGCGACGTGATCGGCAGCACGAGAGCGATCGTGCGATTGGGGACGCGGTGCCGGCAACCATCCGAAGCGATTTCCAGCAGGCGACAGACACGAGCTTTGACGCCGCGGTTTTCTTCAAAGCCAACCAGAAACGCCGCCATTGGCATTGCGGCGCGCGCTCCTACGGGAACCATCCTGGCAATCTTGACCAGCGCGGAAGCCAGATTCAGAGCTGTCTCTGCGTTCTGTTGGGCAGCCTGTTCGTCAGCAGCGCATTCCGCGGCTTCAGCCCAGGCGCGATCCAGCGATCGGCCGCAGGGCACAATCATGAGCAAGTCGCGGCAGGCTCGGAGCAGGGCGCGCTTGAGGTTGTCATGGGCGGAAAGGTGGCCGCATTCATGCGCGATCGCCGCCGTTAACTCTTCTTCATTTAGTTTTTCCAAAACCTGCGCGGCGATGAACAGACGCGCTCTTACGATGCCGACTACGGCAATGATCGGAAACGAGCCCGATATGCGAAAGGTGGGAATGCCAATCCCGGTCAGCTCTATCGGAACTGCGTTGGAGAGCCACTCTCGCCGTAGCGATCTCGTCGCCAGTGACGAGCGCAAAGCTCGCCATAGTGCGAACCCAACACCGATTGCAGACAGGCTCGCCAGGATTGCGAGCTTCTTGCTGACGACTTCCCCAGACGCGTACGGCTCGTGAACGACATAAGAAGGAACGAGAAAGAGCGCGACTGAGATGAAAGCCAGCACCGGCGGGGCGACGCGCATGGCGAAAAGCACTTCTGCGCGCGTGCGAGCAGAGCGGGTCTGTAAAGGTTTCTCGACGAAACGCCAGCTTGCCGCCGCCGCCAGCGACACGAGCGCGTTGATGGTCAACAGCGATGCCAGTACCAGAGAGATTCCCAACAGCTCGTACATTACTAACCCGCCTTACGCCTTAGCTCTCGCTTCTTTTCTTTGATCAAGCGATCCAACTCGTCCAGTAATTCACGGTCAGTCTCGCTGACGGTATCGACGATGCACGCCAGAACGGGCTGAATTCCTTCGGCGCCGCCTCCCAGCAATCCGTCGATGACGTCTTCGCGAATGCCGTGCTCGAATTCCTCTCGAGAATGTTTGGCAGCATAAAGAAATGCGCGCCCATCTTTGCGCCGTTCGAGAATCTGTTTGCGGAATAACCGGTCGAGCGTGGTCATGAGGGTCGTGTAAGCAATGAGTTCGCCAAAGGCGACGTAGATGTCGCGGACGCTGACTTCGCCGCGTTGCCACGCTTCTTCGAGTACTCGCCGCTCGAGTTTGCCGAGGGCCATCGAAGCCACCTCGCTTGGCCGGCGAAACCCGCGTAAGAGAAATCGAGGAGCTTTCATGATGGGGAGCATTCTGTGCGGGGAGCAATGATCATGTCAATCGCCGCAACGACGACTGAAGTCCTTCAGCCAAACCTGATAGTGGGGTAAATCTGTGTTGCTGGCAAGCGGGCCGAAATATGAAATAACCGCATTTTATGCACGCTAGTTGTCCCCGCAGTAGGCGGACACGTTGGTTCAATTCAGTCAGGTAGGAAAATCTTTGGTAAACGTAGAGCGATTGCTAGCCGTGCATCACAAGCCGGGAATATCAATCGCTCCGAACACTACATGGCCATCTTTGCCACTAACCAGGAGCTATGGCTAACAATTGAAGACGGTCAGGAGCTGGTTGACTATTTCTCCAAATGCCATCTTCTTGTCACAAGTCCGCCTTCGGGAAATATTCCGACTATCTCGGAGACGGGAACGTAGATTTGGCGTATCGGCAATGGCTCGCGCTCGTAGCCCGGAGCTCTCTCGACAAGCCAGAAAAACTGGACCAGGGAGTCGATAACATCAAATGCGCCAGCATATATCTTGATCGGCTCTTCCGTTCGGTCTTTCAGGTAGACCAGATAAGTAATTTGGTTCTCGGACTCGCCCCACTTATCGGGTTGGATTTGCTCCGGGATAATAGCGGCAACAGTATCGGTCACCAGCATAGCAAGATCGGATTTTTTCGCGATGGTGTTCTGTAGGATTATTTGGCCATCATCGGCTATCTCAAACCCTCCCAAGTCAGCCTTGAAGTCTTTACCGCCTTCTTTCGGGTAGATAGTGAATGTTGTCATACCCCAAACGATACCACCTATTTCATATTAGGACACCACCGAAAGTCTAGCGATCTTCGGGTCGCAAGTGATAGCCTTGCCCGATGCGTAGCAGGATTCTTAGCGAAGTCTTCGAGGACCTCCGAAGGCTCACGGAATCTATCAAGACAATTGAGGGCGGCATGAAAGCCCTTATCGCGCTGGGTGGATTGATCGTCGGTGCGTTCGGCCTCTACCGCTACTGGGAATGGCTAAGCACACCGCTAGAGTGGCAGCCTACGTATCTCGCGGTTCCGGCCTGCATCCCCATTGTTGGGTTAATCTCCTACGCTACATTGTTAACTATTCGCGCACGCCAACCGAAACTGGAGGTCGGAGAGCTAGTACCGGATGATAGTCGCGGTTCTCATTCCTTCCACGTCAAAGTAAAGAATCTGGGCCCAGGTAATGTCACCCCAACCGTCACCATTACGCACCTCAAAGACGAAACTGGGCGCAATTTGCCCGGCGTCCGAGAGTCCTACCAATCTCTTGAGGCGCATTGGCGCGGAGCCACGACGCCGAACTGGAATCCCGATTTGAAAAAGGGCGAACCGGGCTATGCCGGGGTTTTGGACGTAGAGGAGATCGACACTGAAACCCCCTACCTTTGCACCTATCCGAACGAACTATGCGCCCCGCGACGATTGTGGGGTGAACCACGACGCTTGGAAAACCAGAAGAGTATCCAGCTGTCTATCTTGATTAGCTACAGATCGTCTAAGGATGTGAAGGGTATCGAACGTAGCTATCGCGTTACGCCAGATAAGAACGCCCCTTTGAGATACAAGATTGAGCGCGTTAAAAAATTCGTCTAAGCTGTTTAGCAATTCCCTGTTGATGAAAGAAGACTATCGGGTCTGCACTGCCCATGGCGATTCACTGACGCGAAAGCGTACCTTACTACTCTTTCGAATGGCTCAATATCCGCGTTGCCAGCCCTACCAAATAGTAGTAGCCTCTCGTATCGTTTTGCTTTGCCCGGACGCTCACGATCCGGGCGGCAGGTATTTGGGTTAGTGCCCTCGCGATCGGAGACATATCAGTGAAGATCACGTTCCTTACTCTTGCGGCAGTAATGCTCGCTTTCCCATTCGTCGGGGTAGCCGCTGGCCAGATTCCCGGCGGCTCATCCGCTCGCGATATCGATACTCCAATCTTGAAAGTAACAGTTGACCAGGTAATTGAGCGTGCCAACGATCATTTTCGCAAGGGAAAGATGGACCTCCAAGACAACGAACGCGAGCAAGCGCGCGACGAGTTTGACAAGGCTCTTGATGAAATCCTTACTTCGGGACTCGACGTGCGCGCCAGCAAACGGTTGGAGACGTTTTACCTCGAACTCGTTGAGAGGATTTATCGTGAAGAATCGCCGCTAAAGCCGGATCAGAAGTCGAAGCCAGTACAGCCAAAGCAGTCTCAAGTTGGTTTTCGGCAACAGGGCTTCGATCCTTCGCCGCTCGATGCGTTGTCAAAGTTGGTATTAACCGACGAGGCCGAATTGAGGTCGTCCGAACAAAAACCTTGCACGCTCGGAATAGAAAAAGCGCCCGCGATTCGCGGCATCAGGCTTGGGATGACCGTCTCCGAAGTTCGAGCAATTCATCCCACGATTGCAGAATCAAACACCCGCGATACGGCGAACATCTCCATGAAATATTCTGCCGTTAGGGGCAAGCCCGACAAAACGCTAAACGGCATTGCTTCCCTCTTCCTTGATTTCTTTCAAGGAAGACTCTGGATGATAACTGTATTCTATGAACACAATAACGCGCAGGAAATCGAACCTATTTTGACGGTTTTGAGCCTGCCGAAGGAGGCCGGTAGTCGGGCCATTTGTCAGGGTTTTGAGGCAAAACTCGATCAGATTTTTACGCAAGTCGAATGGGAAGTATCCCTGATGGATACTGCGGCAGCAGAAAAGAGAGCTGCGTTAGCAGTAGAAAAGAGCATTGCGTTAGAAGAAAAAAAAGGCAACGCCCAGTGCGAGAGGTCGCCTGTCATACGCGGTGTTAAGCTCGGGATGACCAGCACTCAGTTCAAAACTCTTTATCCACACGCAAGAATAGTAAGCAAACGTACCGAAGTTGGAGAGCTAGTGTTCCGCAGCCTCGGGGGTGACGACGCCCGACTCCAAGGTATAGGCACTTTATGGACCTATTTTCTGGATGGCAAAGTCTACTTCATGGTAGTGGATTACAGCAGCAAAATAGAATGGAAGAGTCTTGATCAGTTTGTAGAGCAGTTCAGCAAGAGAACCGGGCTACGAAAGAAATGGGATGTGGCGCTTAGTGATAGGACTCTGCGTTGTAGTGATTTCACCGTGCAGGCGAAATGGAGCGCGGGCCATCCTCGCGTGCTCATCTCGGATCGAAGCGAAGTGTTGAAACTTACTAAGCGCGAAGAACGATCAAAGTCCCCGGCAAGCTTCCGCCCATAGGAAATAAACATCCACTCCCGATGCAGCGAAGGCCGTCAAGACTCGCAAGCGACGGGCCGCAGGTAAGAAGGCTGCACAGACCAGAAAACGAAGAGCTGCGGGACGGAAGGCGGGTGCGACTCGGAAAGCACCGTCAAGTAGCGTTCCAGAAGAAAGTTCAACTTAGGACACCACAATCAATCGAGGATTATTAGAAGTCATGCTTCCACGCACGAAACGCCAAAAAGAAGTTCTCGATTTCATCATCAGTTTCCGCCAAAGAGAAGGACACTCACCGTCGTACACGCAGATTGCGAGCGGGCTGAATGTGAAGTCGAAAGCGACTATTGCCAAGCACATCATGACGCTCGAGCGGCAGGGTTTGCTCAAGCGCCGTCGTGAAGATGGATTGTTTGTCCTGGACCCCAAAGTTGGCGAGCTGACCATGCGCCAAATTAAGGAGTTTGAAAGGCTTGTTGAATCAGAATTGCGAGAGGAGGACTATCAACGATTCTTGGCAGATCACCTTGTTTTCATTGACCCCCTTGCGAGTGAAGTCATACCAAAACAGAAGCTCGGTCTTGAGAAAACCACAGACTATGCCGTTCGCCGCTCAGACAATGAATGGATCTTAGTTGAGATCGAGAAGCCGCAGAATCGTATCTTTACGAAAGATGATAACTTTACCGCTGAGTTTACACATGCGTTCGGCCAAGTCATCGAGTTTCTAGAGTGGGTCGATACCAACGCAGCGTATGCTCGAACATTGATGCCTGCTATATCCTCCCCTAAGGGTATTCTTATAATAGGACGCAGGAAAGCGCTTTCCCGCAAACAGGAAGCAAAGCTCAAGAGGTATCGTATCAATAGCCAATCTGTTGAGGTTTTGACATACGACGATGTAATTCAGAGGGCCAAGAATCTCCATAACAGTATTTTTCAATAAGAGTCATCACACTTAAACTATCTCTAGAGAATCAAGCTGGAATTGAATGCCGGCACCTTCATGAGCACGGCATTAGCGAAGCCCTTCGCCTCAGCGTCAGCAATAGCCTCGACGGCATCGGCGCCGCTGCCGACAATCGTCTCAGCGCCTTCGACTTCAATAAATGCAACCCAGCGATTTTCGTGTTGCCTCAACGCTTCCACGAAAGCCATTTCTTGTTCCTCTTTCTGAGTCGTCATCGCGTTTCTCCCGGAAGCCAATTGTGCCTCTTCCCAAAGCGACAAAGCAAAGGTCCTTACTCGGCAGTGGCCCGATTTGGAAGCGGTGTTCAGAGTACCAACTTTAGTTGGGCTTTGCTGCTGGAAAAAGAACCCAACTGAAGTTGGTACTCTATACACCGCTAATCCGACGCCCCGCTTGCTCACTCCACAAATTCAATATCAACCGCATGCGGGATGATGCCGCGCTCGTGGCCCTCGGCGAGCAGGCGGCGCACGGCTGCGCGGCCGCGCTCGCCGTAATCAAGCGTCAGGTCGTTGACCCACATGGCGACGAAACGATCCGCGAGGGCCGGATCCATATCGCGTGCAAACTGCATCGCGTACGCCAGAGCGTCTTCGCGGTTATCGAGTGAGTATTGAATGCCCTCTTTCAGCAGGCTCGAAACCTCACGCAGCGTGTCGGCGCCAAGATCGCGTTTAATCGCATTGCCACCCATCGGCAGCGGCAGGCCGCCGGTGTGCTCGTGCCACCACTCTCCCAGGTCGATGACCTTATGCAAACCGAGATTGTCATAGAAGAGCTGTCCCTCGTGAATCAGCAATCCCGCATCACACCTTCCCGACTTCACGGCTTCGATGATCTGATCGAATTGCACGACTTCATACCGAAAATCCGGATTGTAAATGCTGAGCGCGAGAAAAGCGCTGGTGAGCGTGCCGGGAACCGCGATCTTCACTTTCGATAAGTCGGCTGGATCAAGTTCTCCATTGGCAACCACGATGGGGCCATAGTTGTCGCCAATCGAAGCTCCGTGCGGCAGCAGCGCGTACTTGTCCGCGACGTAGGCGTACGCGTGAAAGCTGATCGCAGTTACGTCATAAGTCCCTTTGCGCGCTTCTTCGTTGAGAGTTTGGATGTCCTTAAGCACATGCTCGAACTCAAGATTGCCAGTGTCGATCTTGTTCGTCGCCAGTGCGTAGAACATGAATGCATCGTCGGAATCCGGCGAATGGGCCACCGATATTTTTTGTCTTGTTATTTCTGTCATATTTCAAAACACAAAAATGCAGCGGCATGGAGGGAGACGATGCGCGCTGATAAAGTTACCTCTGGTTTATGCGACCGTAGTCGCCCTTTCCACGCGATTGTAAACGGTGTCGCGCTCGACCGCTTGAAAGCCGGCCTCGCTTATTAGTTCGACGAGTTCCGGTCGGGTCATCTTTACTTCGTTATTGGTTTCAACTGAATAACTCTCAGTCAGCTCGCCGCCTTCGGTAATTGTGCCGTCCACATCGTTCGCGCCGAAGTGCAGGGCCACCTGGGCGATGCGCTTGCCCAGCATGACCCAGTACGCTTTGATGTGCGCAAAGTTGTCGAGCATCAGGCGCGACACGGCCATGGTCTTCAATGAATCGATCCCCGAGGGCCCCGGCAAGTGCGCCATCTGAGTGTCCGGAGGATAGAAGGCCAGCGGAATAAAGCACTGAAAACCACCGGACTTGTCCTGCTGTTCGCGCAGGCGAATCAAATGGTCGACGCGGTCTTCCACGGATTCAATGTGACCGTACAGCATGGTCGCGTTGGTCTTCAAACCCGCGGCGTGGATCTTGCCGGCCAGTTCCAGCCAACGCGCCGCGTCGCATTTATGCGCGCAAATCATCGAGCGTGTCGGCTCGCGAAAAATCTCGGCGCCGCCGCCTGGGCAGGAATCCAACCCGGCGTCGATTAACTGCCGGATCATGTCTTCGTCGTTCATCTTGTAGAAATGCGCGAAGTGATCCAGCTCAACCATCGTAAACGCCTTCAGATGAAGCTGGGGGTACTGCTGCTTCAAAGCTGAAAGCAGGTCCGTGAAATAGCTGAAGGGCAGTTTGGTGTTCAAGCCGCCGGTTATGTGCAACTCAGTTGCGCCTTCCGCAACGGCCTGGCCGGCAATGCGCAGAGAATCGTCGATATTGTGCGTGTAGGCGTCGGGCTGGCGTGGCGTGCGAAAAAAACCGCAGAACTTACAATCGACATAGCAGACGTTCGTCGGATTGAAATGCCGATTGACGTTGAAGTAGGTCGTGCGCCCGTGCTTTCGCCGGCGCACGGTGTCAGCGAGTTTGCCAAGCGCGTTTAGGTCATCCGTGCCGAAAAGGGCTACCCCGTCTGCGAAAGAGAGGCGCTCGCCGCCTTCAAGTTTGGCGGCGATCTGGTTCAGTTGTGGGTCGTGTGAAAAGCTCATGATTGAAAATCCAGTATCAATCCCAAAGCGCCTGCACGTCTAAAACAAACCCCTTCAGTAGAGGTTCGCCGGAAACTTCCTGTGGATCTTCCAGCAGCTCTGGGTTGGCGCCGGCACGGTAAACGTGGACCCGGCGTTCCGAGGGATCGAGGAGCCAGCCAAGTTCCGCACCGTTGCTGATGTATTCTTCCATCTTCTCTTTCAGGGTTGTTAGCGAATCTGTTCTCGATCTAAGTTCGACCACGAAGTCGGGACATAGCGGGGGGAACTCGTCCTGCTCTTTAGGGCTCAAAGCGTTCCATCGATCATTGCGTACCCAGGCGACATCCGGCGAGCGCTTCGCAGTATTCGGAAGAGTGAAGAGCGTTGATGAGTCGAACACCTGGCCTGTCCCATCCTTCTCCGCCCACACGCCGAAAGCTACAGTCAGCTTTGCATTCCGTCGTCCTGTCTTTCCACCAGTGGGAGCCATAATGACAAGTTCTCCTTCGCTTGTCCGTTCGAATTGGAGTTCTGGATTCAATTGGCAGAGTTCGGCGAATTCTTCGTCGGAAACTTTCGTCGCCAACGGACTGAAGTCGACTACCAGACCGTTTTCTAATGCGCTTGTGGTGCTCACCTGGTTTCCCTTTATGCCTTTGATAGAACTAGAAGTGTAGCAATACAGCCCCGCCAAAAGTCACCAACAAAATAATACTCACAAAAGCATTCGTGGTAAAAAACGCCGCGTTGAGTTTGCTTAAATCGTTGGCGCGCACCAAGGTGTGCTGATAGACAAGCAGCGCCCCAGTTGCCAATACGCCGACGACAGCCAGCAGCCCAAGGTTCGTGATGAAGTATAACGCAACCAACGCCGCGAATGCGCCCGCGTGCAGCAGGCGTGAAATCCACAACGAACGACCTATCCCGAAACGCGCCGGAATCGAATACAGGCCTTCGCGTCGATCGAAGTCATAATCCTGACAGGCGTAGAGAACGTCGAAGCCCGCAGTCCAAAGCATCACCACCAGCGAGAGCAAAAGCGGCGCCGGGCTATCAATTGAGCCACGCACTGCGATCCATGCGCCCGTGGGGGCAATTGCCAGGCACCATCCCAGCACCAGATGCGACAACATCGTCCAACGCTTGGTGTACGAGTAGAGCACTATGCTGGCCAGCGCAACTGGCGAGAGCAGCAGCGTCAGACGATTGAGCATCGCGGCTGCGAATAGAAAAAGCGCGGCCCCGAAGATCGTAAATACCAAAACGAAGGCTACGGACAGCGCCCCGGCTGGAATCGCACGCATCTTCGTCCGTGGATTTCGAGCGTCGTAGTCTCTATCGGCAATGCGGTTGAACGCCATTGCTGTAGATCGCGCGCCGACCATTGCCAGAGTAATCCAAAGGAGCTGCGCGGCACTCGGCACACCTCGCGCCGCCAGCACCGCCCCCAGAAAAGCAAACGGCAACGCGAAGAGCGTATGCTCGATCTTGATCATATCGAGCGTCGTGCCGATGTTCTTTAGAATCATTGCCGTTTGGAGGGCCGACTTGTCCGCGCTGGCGGGACAAGTCCCGCCTCTAAACTGTGGCGTCACTCACTCACCCTTCCATCGCGTTGCGGTCGAGTGCGGGATCGCGAACTGATCGAGAATGCGAAAGACCAGATGATCCACCAGCGCTTCGATCGTTTGCGGTCGATGATAGAAGCCAGGGCTTGCCGGCAGAATCTGGGCGCCCGCGCGCGCCACCTTCAACATGTTTTCCAAATGAATAGCATTGTAAGGAGACTCTCTCGGCACAATCACCAGCTTGCGGCCTTCCTTTAGAGTTACATCCGCAGCTCGATGGATCAAGTTCGTGCCCGCTCCGGAAGCTATTGCGCCCAGCGTCCCCATCGAACACGGAACAATCAGCATGCCCGCCTGTGGATGTGAACCCGAAGATGGCGTGGCCGCCAGATTATCGAGCCGGTGCCAGCGCACCATTTTTGCGTCGGCCGGCAGTCCAATCCACTTGTTGATTCTCTTCTCGTCGGCGCTGCGCAGGTCAAAGCCCATCTCAACCATCGCGACGGTCTGCGCGGATTCAGAGACGATGAGATTAATGCGTTCGACCGCGCCGCTCGCTGCCAGATGAACCAGCGTGCGGTGCGCGTAAATCGCGCCGGAGGCTCCGGTGATGGCTACTGTTAGTTCCACAACGCGACAGGTTTACCGTGGCGTGATCTTACGTTCCTTGTCCGCCATTCGCAAATAGGGAGTTAGCACGCCGGACTTCAATGCTAAGATTGGACCGCGCTGGATGAAAAGCCGGCGCGGCGCGGCTTTATGGCAGGCGCCAGGTTCGGAAGTTTCAATTGCTCGGAATGAAGAAGCAACAGCCGCGATCAATCGTTAGCAAGAGCAGGCGCACAACCTGGAGCCGCAGCGGAATTAGCCGTTTCTCACAATCACTCCTGCGCGAGTGGAAGAGGCTGGATCTACCCCTAACCAACGCGATCGTCGTGGTTGCTGTTTCAGGCGGAGCGGACTCCGTCGCAATGCTCCTGGCCCTGGATGAACTTACTAAATCCGAACGGCTGAACCTCAGGATTCTTGTGGCCCACCTGAATCATCGCTTACGCGGGAAGGTGAGTGAGGCAGACGCGAGTTGGGTGCGCTCACTGGCAAAAAACCTTGGCCATAAAGTCGCAGTTAGCAGCGTTGACGTGAAGAGGCGGGCCGCGAAAACGGGCGACAACCTGGAACAAGCTGCCCGCCGCGCACGCTATGAATTTCTGTTGAGAAAGGCCAGGAGTGTGAAAGCAACGGTCGTTCTGACTGCGCACACAATGGACGATCAAGCCGAGACAGTCTTGATGAATCTCTTGCGCGGGAGTGGCGCACAGGGCCTTGGCGGAGTCGAGCCGGTCCGGCCGATCGCCTCGGACAGCGACGTTTTACTAGCGCGGCCGCTGCTTTCGTGGGCCCGACGACGAGAGACCGAAAGCTTCTGCCGCCAGCGAGGCGTCGAGTTTCGCTCTGACGAAATGAACGTCGACGAAAAGTTTTCTCGCGTGCGCGTGAGGCGGCAACTGCTGCCATTGATGGAAACGTTCAATCCCAACCTGGTGGAAGGTTTAGCGCGAACAGCAGAACTTTTGCGGGAAGACAGCCTGGCTCTCGATCGCGGAGCGACGACTCTGCTTGAATTGTCTATCGCGCGGGACGGAGTTTCTTTGGAAGGCGCGAACGCGGGTGCAATTCTCAGGGTGGATCTGCTGGCCGCGGCGCCTCCAGCACTGCGCCGCCGCGCCCTGCGTCTGTGGATTGGGCGATGTCGCGGCGATCTGAGAAGGCTCGAGCGCGCGCACATCCTTGCCCTCGAGAATCTTTTGCTGGGCGACAAGGGCGGGCGCGTAGTTGAGCTGCCTGGCGGCGGACGGGTCTGGCGGAAACACGGTGTGCTTGAATACAGCGGTCCTGGATCGTCTCTGCGCGATAGATCTGAACTTAAGGTCAAGCCCGGGCGTAATAAACCCAGGCCTGTTGGCCGCTGAGGCACCTGCGTGCTGCAAGAAGGCATCTGAGGGACATCTTTGATCCGCCTTACCAGAACCGGGCGATTTGAGGTATGATCGGGCACGGAGGAAGTAAAAGCATTGAGTTCGACTGCAAGACAAATCATTTTCTGGCTGCTAATCATTGCGGGCGCGTTACTGATCTATAAGCTTGTCAATCCGAGCAGCAAGAACACCGAAAACATCGACCTGGTTCAGCTGGACCAGAAAATTGTGGCTGGTACGCTGAAGCAGTTAACGATCAAGCAGACTGAGGCCGTAGCCGTTGACCGCGAGTCGGGCAGGGAGTATCACGTCCAGCTTACGAATGAGCACGCCAAGAACGATCTGATGAACAAGGCGAAAGACCTGGGAACCACCGGCAAGCCGCGCGTCGACAAGGTGGAAGATGAGACCGGCAGTAGTTATCTCTGGCCGGCTCTCTATTACCTTCTGCCATTCCTGCTGATCTTCGGCTTCTGGATTTTCATGCTCCGGCAAATGCAATCCGGCGGCAACAAGGCGCTTTCGTTTGGTAAATCGCGGGCCAAGTTACTCAGCAATCAGCAGAAACGCGTGACATTCAAGGACGTCGCCGGCGTCGAAGAAGCCAAAGAAGAGCTCCAGGAGATTATTGAATTCCTGAAAGAGCCGCAAAAATTTCAGAAGCTGGGCGGCCGCATTCCCAAGGGAGTGTTGATGATGGGCCCGCCGGGAACGGGGAAGACTTTGCTGGCGCGCGCGATTGCCGGTGAAGCGAATGTCCCGTTCTTCTCGATTTCAGGTTCGGATTTCGTTGAGATGTTTGTCGGCGTCGGCGCCTCGCGCGTGCGCGATTTGTTCGAACAGGGCAAAAAAAACGCACCCTGCATTATCTTCATCGATGAGATCGATGCGGTGGGACGTCATCGTGGCGCGGGTCTTGGCGGCGGCCATGATGAGCGCGAACAGACTCTGAATCAACTATTGGTAGAGATGGACGGCTTTGAATCGAACGATGGCGTAATCTTGATCGCCTCGACGAACCGGCCTGACGTTCTCGACCCGGCATTGCTTCGTCCGGGGCGTTTTGATCGACGCGTGGTCGTCTCGCGGCCCGACGTTCGTGGTCGCGAAGGCATCCTCAAAGTTCATACGCGCAAGATTCCGCTCGGCGAAGACGTTGACATCAGCGTGATCGCCCGCGGCACGCCCGGGTTTACCGGCGCGGACCTGGCGAATCTGGTTAATGAGGCGGCACTCAACGCGGCGCGTTACAACAAGAAAGTCGTCGCGATGGCCGACTTTGAGTTGGCCAAAGACAAAGTCTTGATGGGCGCAGAGCGCAAGAGCATGGTCATCTCGAACGAAGAGAAACGGGTCACCGCTTATCACGAGGCAGGTCACACGCTCGTGGGTTTGAAGGTGCCGAACGCCGATCCGGTGCACAAGGTAACTATCATTCCGCGCGGCATGGCGCTCGGTGTGACTCAGCAGTTGCCCGAAGGCGATCGTCACAACTATACGGAAGAATATCTGCTCGGCCAGATTTCCATCCTGATGGGTGGGCGCATCGCCGAAGAGACGTTCCTCGGCAGCATTACCACCGGCGCGTCCAACGATATCGAAAGAGCAACGGAGTTGGCACGGGCGATGGTTTGCGAATATGGCATGTCCGAACTCGGGCCGCTGACCTTTGGCAAGAAGGAAGAGCAAATCTTTCTGGGCCGCGAAATTGCTCAGCATCGGGACTATTCTGAGGAAACCTCGATTCGGATCGATTCCGAAGTGCGCAAGATTGTGACTGAGCAGTACGAACGCGCTCGGAAAATCCTCAACGAGAACCGCGACACGCTGGTGCGGCTGGCAGAGGCCCTGCTCGAGCACGAGTCGCTCGACGGCGTGCAAATTCGTCGGGTCGTGGCCGGCTTAACCCTTGAAGACAGCGAACCATCGACTTCTGCTGATACCGAGGAACCAGCGCAGATCAAGGAACCTACCCAGGGCGTGCTCAAGCCAATCCTGCCGCCAATTACGGGTGGCAATCCGGCGCCGGCATAGGCGAAGGCAAAAGTAAAAAGGTAAAAGTAAAAAGGCGAGAGTCGCGGCTCTCGCCTTTTGTCTTGTGAGGTCCCAGGATCCTCTTTGTGCGCTGATCTTTTGGGACGCGATCACGTTCATCCAAAGATCGAGAGACTCCGCGACCATGATCGCGGCCACGGTCATAGGTAGAGGCTATGTCAGTTGCGTCGTAATCCACGAGACGTGTTGTTGATGTCAGGTTTTGAAACTCTTAGAATGAGCGACCCGAGGCCGCGAGAGGATTCTCCTAGCTGCATTATCTCAGTCCTGTCTGATTCGGGGCTTAATGCCGACCACAGCCGTAGCTCCCCATAAGTCTTTATTATTAATGGACGGATAATAAGCTTTTCTAGCGAGGTTGTCCTTTTGTAGCTGCTCCAATATCTCAGTTACGGTTTCTTTCGAGAGTTGGGTGTTCTTGACGAGCGTATCAAATTGTCGCCACTGATATTTTTCATGGAATAGAGCCTTATACACCTTCGCTGTATCTTCGTTAAGGTTACCGTGGAGAAGTTCCCTGGGCCAATTCTCGCCTTGCAAACGCAAGAAATGTGAAGTGCTAAGAACCGAACCATCCACCAAGACAACTCGTACCTTGATCGTAAAACCACCCCACCCCGCACTAAACAAAGCAAAGCAACTGGCCCTATCCTCAACTAACCTGATTGGGTCTGGGAATGATGGGTGCAAAGTGTACTCTACAGCCTTGATGCTATTGAGAACATTTGGACCGTCGTCTACAAAGACACACCACTCATACCAATTCTGGTCAGATTTCTTCTTTGTTAGCAGCGAATAGTTCTTGAAACTTACCTTTTCTATCATTGTTCGTCTTCTCCGTAATCTTGGATGATCTTTTCTCGACTTTCTACGGCCGATAAAGGCAGCAGATTCTCAAAGAAATAGAACCGCTTTACTCTCCATTGATTTCCTTTCTTGTCCTTAAGCTCCAGGTGTACTGCCTCATCAACGCTGACCCTTCGTAATATACTGTCGCTTATCTGAACTCTGTACGAAGGGCCGATTCTTGAAGGCACAAGCGAGACACTCTCCTTTAGTTTGTTGCTAACCAGGTAACACTCATTGTCATCCCAATCGATAAGAGTAATGTCTAATTGAGGGATATTCTCTGGAGGTCCGATCAATAATGAATATCTAGTATTCGTGGCTTGTTGACGCGTTCCACTTAGGGCTTCCGGGCGAAGATAAGCAAGAGCAGCAACGATGCAGACCAAAGCAAATATTAGTACTACCATGCCGATTAGGAGAAAAGTTCGATCAGGCCCTGCGGTAAAGCCGAACAAAATGCCCAAGATTCCTTCTACGATGAGAACGACAAGAACGAAGAACCCTAGCGGTGTTTGAACCGTACGAATGATCCCCATTCGTCCTTGCTGGGGATTAGGTTGATTAGTATCGTCGGGCATTCGCTATTCCTTTTCGACTAAAACAATCTAAACATCGTGACGCGCAGAGTATGCTTGGCCCGAAAGTCTGAGACGTTCTTGAGTACAGGTGCTATGCCGCCGGCACTGACTCGGCTACGGGAACGCCGATTTCATAGAGAAAATCCGGGGACATGTCGGCGCCATTCTTCCAGACAATCGTATCCAAATCAGAGTTGAGATGAACGCTTTTGAAGTAGCCCAGGTCTTTCAAGGGCTCGAACACTTCTCCGTCGAGGTGCGGCGCTAAATCAACCTGTCGTAAGCTTCCGTCCTCAAAAGTCAGCAGTAGCTTGTATTCAGACAAATACTTCACGTCCTTTACGAAATGCATCATTGCCTCCGCGGCACACCGTGCTCCTTGTAATAGATTGCGATTACTATTCCGAAAAAACGGCTAATTTCAGGCATAGACAAGTGTGCCAATCATACCAGCAACCTGCGCCAAGACGCGAGAGTATGCGGCACGCAAAAGTCGGTGCCGCGAAACCGGCTGCATCACTGCTCGCCAGCCAGTCTTTACTTTTTCCTTTTTCCTTTTTACTTTTACCTTGTGAACACGGAAACCGCAGACGTAGTCATCATCGGCAGCGGCATCGTCGGATCGAGTGTCGCTTATCACCTGGCGCAAGCCGGTTGCACGAACGTCCTGGTGATTGAGCGCGAGGCGCATCAGGGCAAAGGCTCGACCGGCAAGAGCATGGGCGGCGTGCGGGCGCAGTTCTCGACACCCGTGAACATTCAGATGTCGCGGTACTCGATCGACTTCTTCTCACGCTTTGATGAAGTAGTAGGACACCCGGCCGACTATCGCGCGCACGGCTATCTCTTTTGCGCTACGAATGAGCGCCACCTGAACTACCTTAAAGCAAACCGCGAGCGGCAGTTGGCGCTGGGTGTCAAAAATGTCGAGTGGGTTTCGCCCGCGGACATCGTAGAGATGGTGCCGCAGCTTCGCGCCGACGATATTCTGGGAGGAACGTTTTGTCCGACAGACGGCTTCGTCGATCCGCATAGCGTGATGATGGGTTTCATGCTGAACGCGCGCGAGCGTGGCGCGCGGCTGTGGTTGGATACCCAGGTCACGGGCATCGAAGTTGAACCGCCCAACCGAGGTGCAGAGGCTGCTAATTTGGAGTGCGGCGACTTGTCGCCGCTTTCGGAACGGCGAGTCAGCGGCGTCATGACGACGAGGGGGCTGATCTCAACTCGCGTCGTCGTCAACGCCGCCGGCGCCTGGGCCGCGGAGGTTGCGAAGATGGCTGGCGCCGATTTGCCCGTAGAGCCCTTGCGGCGTCAACTGGTCCCCACCGAACCATTCGATCAATTGCCGAAGCGCTTTCCCATGGTAATCGACATGTCTACCGGCTTTCACTTTCGCCGCGAAGGGAAGGGAATCCTACTGGCCTGGAACGATCCGGAAGAGACTGTCGGGTTCAAGACTGAATTCGATTCATCGTTCGTGGAAAAGATCCTGACACATGCCGCTTCGCGCGTGCCCTGTCTGGTTGACGCCGAAGTGAATCCACGCCGCGCCTGGGCCGGGCTTTACGAGATGACCCCCGATCATCACGCCATCATCGGTCCTTCTCCAAACGTAGGAGGTCTGTATTTCGTCAACGGCTTCAGCGGACATGGCGTTATGCACTCGCCCGCGTCGGGTCGCATCACCGCGGACTTGATCCTGCAGGGCCATTCCGACCTGATCGACGCCTCGCAACTCAGCGTGGAGCGGTTTAGGGAAGGCCGCACGCTCGAGGAGACGGCAGTTCTGTAACGGCGAGTATTGTTGAGTATCAAAGACAAACTAGTGAGGGTGGGAGAATACGGCGGCAAAACGTCATTAACGAGTCTGTTTTTTTTGTTGCTTACTTTGCTCGCTGTCGTCCTGAGTAATCTCAGCCTGCCACATCTTTTCAATCTGTCCTAAATCGCTGATCCTAAGTCCGAATCTTGCTTCCCACTTTTCAAGTAACTTCTCTGGGTCGCCTGAAAACTCCTTCGAGATCTCAGATCCGTCGAGCCGCAGATCCTGAACCTGAACAGTGTCGCCTCCCAACTGGTAAACGAATCTCAACCTGGTACCGCCGGATAGAATTCCGAAGAGAGGCTGCCAGGGATCGGCCACCAATGCGCCTCTCTGGTAATGTAGTCCTTCCTTATTTACAGTTCCAAGGTACGTCCAGGTTGTCGTAAGAACACCGAACGTTCGACCCTCCGTACTGAATGCTACTTCCGAGATTGCTCCGTCACCCCTGATTTCTCCGCCGATTTGCGCGCCCGTTTCAGCGTTCCATAACCGCACCGTTCCGTCTTCGCAACCGGTCAGGGCAAACTTAGCATCCGGACTCAAGGCGACGGCGACAACCTTCGCGTTGTGTTGCAACACCTGCGTCCTCTGACCGCCCGGCAAATTCCAAATTCTGGCGGTCTGGTCATCGCTTCCAGATATCATCCTCTCGCGCGCCAGCATCAGGTCATTCACCGCATCCGAGTGCTGCTCAATTAAGGTAACCTCACTACCGGTAGACAACTCCCAGAGAGTTATCTTCGATTCGGCTGCTGCTGCCAGCATCTTATCGTCGCTGCTGAACGCTAACGCCTGTGCATAGCCAGCATACTTCAAGCTAACAATCGCTTCTGGGGTTCCGACTTGCCAGACTCTTATTGTTTCATCATTATCCAACGCCGCGGCGTACTTCCCGTCGTCAGCTATTCGCGCAATCCAGAGAGATGCGTTCGCGTCTACAGCTGCGCCCAGGGGCGCACCATTTTCTAAGTCCCAGAATTGCAGCGTTAAATTGTTGCTAAGCGTCAACAGCACCTTGCCGTCCAAACTAAGGTCTGCCGACTCGATGTGGTTGCCTTGCAGCAGCCGGCTCTCGGACATGTTTGAATCGACGCGCCATAGACGAGCCGTCCTGTCCGAAAAGATCATCGCAGTCGATTGATCTGCGGACAGAGCGGACGTGGCCCCGAAGTCTCTTTTTATTACGCCAAGCAAGCGACCCGTTTGCGTGTCCCACTTCTCGATGTCCGGCGAACCACGAGTCCCCGCAATTAGTAATGTTGCGCCATGCGGCCCTAGCCTTCTAGCACTCGAACCTTGCGGGAATGTGAGAGATTGGAACAGAGGCTCGCCCGTTGCTGTCTTCCATACCTGAGTTACGTAATGGGTCAGTTCATCCGTGTGCGTAAAGAATTGCTCGCCATTCGGACTAAAACCTCCGCTCCGGACCACGCTTGGGAAAGGAGGCAGCGTAACCAGAATGTTCCCGGTTGCCAGGTCAATAACTCGAACTGTTTTGTCTTTGCCTGACATCAACAAGTGACGTCCGTTCGGGCTGAAGGCTGCACCAACAGCGTTGTTAAGTAAATTGATGGTGTAACCAATGACGTCGGACGCAGTCAGTTTCCAAATCCTGACACGCTGTGGAAACCTGGCCATGAGGTATTGGCCGTCCGCACTGAACGAGAGGGCGACGGCTAGATCGGGCATAGATGCCAGAGCGATGCCCTGGCCATTCACATCCCAAACATAGAGTTGCTTTCCCTTGACTCCGGCCAGCCAGAAAACGTCCCCTACTCTGGCAACAGCCTTAATGTTGATGCCCGCCTGAAGGTCAGGCGTATCAGTATTAGCAGGCTCGCGTGTCGCGGTTGTGGTTCGATTTGGATTCTGACTTGTGGCGCTAATCTGGCTATCTTCACTCAAGTAGATCGGTTTGGTCACGGCAGCCTGGGTCGCCGTGTCCCATAATTGGATTCTGATCAACGTTTGCGTTCGCGGCTGGTCGTTGGACTGAACCTCTCGGGTTACAGTCGCGGCGGTGAGAACGGCTTTTCCATCGGCACTGAAGATCGCCTTCTTACCAGAAACGGACTGCACGCAGTAGGAGCAGAATGGCGGGCCCATCGGGATGCCCGAATTCGCATTCCAAAGCCTCACCTTACCGTCAAAATCCATAGTGAGGACCGTCTTTCCATCGGGACTCAGGCTGGCCCACGCGCAGTCGTCGCAATAGGTCGCCAGCAGAGAGCCGTTATCGCAGCCCAGCAGTATCTCGGCATCTTTCAGGCGCCGGGCTCTTTTTACCGGATCTGATTCCAGAGCAGCAGCCTTCAACAAAGAGAGCAGCGCGCTGCTGGGGTCGTTCACGCTCTCGAGCCACTGCGCCCGCCTCTCCAGAATGTCGCCCCAGAGTGAGTTAGCAACATAACCGTACCCAATTGTACTCTTGAGACTTGAGAACGCAGCCACCGCGTTGGAGAAGCCTGACTGCTGCTCAATCTTCGGTCCGTTAATTCTGTTCTTAAAGGCGACTAATTCCCGCTCATAGGAAAAGGGATTTATTACCCAATGAAAGAGCGTGAAGAGGACCACGATAATGACTGAAGGTACGCCCAGCAACGAAGCCGCCAACTTGATGCTGTTGCTCCGCCGCTTCCGCTTTAGATATCGAATTTTCCAGCCATCGACGATAGTCGCGTACATATCATGATATAGCTCGAACCAGTATGAGCGATCCGGCCCGCGCGAATCTCTGAGGATCTTGGCTTCGTCCTGGCTGAGCTTCTCGAGCGTCCTCTTCAGTGGCTGAACATTCTCTTCCATGTGTTCGGCCAGGCTGCTCAACTCGTAGGCCATCTTCGCTCCCTGCTTGGTAACGAGGAAGCCAAACGCGCGCGCCGCCAGATGTTGCTCCTTCGCACTAAGAAACGGTTTGTTCAGTTTTTCTTCACAGAAATCGCGCAGAACCCGTTGGGCGTCGCCTCCTGGTTCATCGTCTTTGCCGGCGTCGCTGCCCGGACGATATTGTTGGAGAAAAGGCGCGTAGGATGTCTTGCTTTCGTCGGTCGTCTTAACGTTGTCGCCTGGAGAAGAAGCAGCCGGTTTGTTAACCGGTACGGCATACTGTCTATTCCACAATCCCGCGCAAGCTATTTGCAGGTACGGCGGCGCCACGAAATTGCGTCGAATAATGTGCGCTTTCTTCTTGGCTCCCCCCGTCGAACGCTCGGCAAAGCTCCCGCCACCCTTTTCAATCTTGGACAAATCCTCAACCAAAGAAACGAGCTTCGCCTCGTCAGGACTGACATCAACCAGCTCGCAGGTGCGCCGGATGATTTCTTCGGCTTCATCCTTGTCCGGGTACTTCAGCCGGTAGTAGTTGTTAAAGAGGTCGGGGATCTTGTTATCGAAGATGCTTAATTCCCCCAGAAATTCCTCGCGCATCGAAAAGACAACTCGGACCTGATAGTCGTCGTTATTTATGATCTCGCAAAGGTCTGTTACAAACTTGCTGAAGTAATCTTCATAAGCATGGTACTGAAAGACCTCTTCAAACTGATCCAGGATTAGAACGCAGCGGTCGTTCTCCTGTTTGTCTGAAGACGGAGGTACCTGAGCCTTCGTTGCCTCCCGCGAAGATTTCCGGAAGCAGGACAGCACTTGCGACAACCGCGGCTGAGTCCCATCAGGGGATCGACGAAGACTCTGGGCAATAGTCTTACGAACCTCTAACGAGAGTTGGTCGTCGTTCTTCTCTGGTTCTTCACGCTGGGAAATTGCTCCCGGTTTTTCGTCGCGCCAAAAACTGATCTTCCTGACCAAATCGCGAAACAGGGCGCGAGGAGGCCAAAATCGCATGCCCTGGTCATCGGCAAATTCATCGTTAAGTTCCAGTTCATCAGCGCCGGTCCAACGGTTGTGCCAAACAACGGAACATTGCTTCTTGAGTTTGGGAATGACTTTGGCGTTAAGGAAAGACGTTTTACCGACGCCGGATCCCGCAAACAGAAGCGTCGTGCGCGCTGAGAAGACGCGATCCTTCATCAGTATTAGGTCGCGATCGCGGCCGAAGAGCTTCTCCTGATCTTCCTGCTTGTAAGGCTGCAGGCCTTTGAATGGATTTGGAGGATTCGTTTCCATCAGACTGGTCCTATCTGCACGCCGGTCGGTAGACTGGACACGATCCCATCGACGAACTCGTTCAGTGAGGCTTGGAAGATCGTGATGTTATTTTTCTCAAAGAAAAGACTTTCAAAATCACCGACCGAGTACATCACGGAATAGTCCTTAATATTCTTGTCGTCAGGATCGCTTTTATGTTTGACCGTCTCGTAAATACTCCGCACGTTCCAATCACTGAGGCTGTACCCCAAAAACCAGAGCCGTTTGTCGCGCATCAACTCAGAGACGGTCGCGGGGATGATTCCAATCTTACTCATCTGAGAGACGTAGTCGACGTAGTCGTTGTCTGAGATGACCAGCCCCTCGTCCTCGTAGGTGAAATCTGGATGGAGGCAGCCGTGAATTTTATAAATGATCACCAAACTTTGCGGTTTAGAGAGCACAAATTCCATCGGGACTTTCTTATTCCAATATTTGTTTCTCAATACCTCGCGATTCTCAACGGTTTCGGAACAGCGGATGAGGACTTTCGGGTCGCGTTTTCTCGTGGTGAGTACGACATACGGTACCCGCAACGCTGGATCGTCAAGCGCGGTCTCCATGAGGCAGTCGTAGTTCGTCGTGATGATTAGGTAATCACCTGCTCCGTTCTGGTGCAGGTGATACCTGGCTGCTTCGGCCAGTAGTTTATGAGTGCGGGTGGGCATTTTTTTTGACGCGATAACCTGCTTCAACAATTCCCACAGGTCCTTCCGACCTTCAAGTCTTTCAAAGTAGCTGGCAATGCTCGTAAGAGCTTCGGGCGGATTGGCAATACTCGTAGCCTTTGTCAGGAGCTGCAACATTTGTCGCTGCTCTTCTTCGTTTGTCGTGAAGAGTTCGCCAGGAAAGAGATCGCGTAACCCCTCGCTGATGCGCAGGAAGGTCGAGTAATGGGAGCGCTGACTGAAAAGCTCAGCCAACTCTGCGGCGGACGGCGGGTAATCTTCATTCTTGAGACGGTCGAGAAACGCGATGGGTGTTTCGAGTGGCGCTTCCGCCTCCGCGGCGTCGACCAGATACGCCAGGAGAATCGCCATTTTCGCAAATGTCTTACCTTTGCCACTTAGTTTGAGGAGAGTAATCGCCTGGTCGATTTCTTCGCGGTTCGGCGGCGGGGGCTTGAGCGTTGGCCGGGGTTTGAAAGTTCGGCCTGAAATTGAGACTCCTGCTCCCAGGAAAGGCACAAACTTTTGCCCTTCCAAAACACTATCGGGAAACATGCCTGCCGCGAGATCTTCATAGGGAATCTCGCGTCCCTTCTTAATATCAACCATAGGATTTACTCAGAACTTCATGAACCGTGGCTTTACAGTTTTCAGATTGCCATAAAGCAGGTGCCTGTTACTACGCAAGCGCTGATTATCTGCAATATAGAACTCGAAGCCAGGTCTACTTCGCAGAGTCGCCATACAACAACATCTGCGGCAGATCTCTCAACGTCGCTTTGCCTTTCGGAAATGTGATCTGCCAGACGCGATCGAAGACTTTGCCGTCCCACTTTGGCGGCTTCGCAATTCCCAGGGCCTTGGCGATGGCGGGAATCCTGGCGTGATGCCAGCAGATCAAAACGATCTTGCCCGCGAACGCCAAGTGGTTGAGGATGGCGTCGGTCATCTCGTTGATGTCCGCGTCGTTGTCCGCATAGCCATCATTGATATGGAGTTTCAAAGCGGTCGCCAGCGGAGTGACCGTCGCTATCGGACGATTGCTTTGCTTCGACCGCTGCGTGGCGAAGATAAAATTCGGAGCGGAAAACCGCGCCGCCTTGCCCCTGGTCGGAATCTGCCGGTAGAGTCCGATAAACTCTGCCGCGGCCGCGCTACGGTGCAGCTTACAGCTCAACTGCGACAGCGGCGGAACGAACAAAGAGGGCAAGTCGGCCGCGCGCGCGGAACCCTGTATCGACAGGTATCGCCCGGCGTCGTCATCTTTTTTTGGATCGCCCACCTTCTCGCCGTGACGGACAATCAGGACCTGGTTTGGGCCAGTGTTGGTGCTCATGTTTGTACCTTCCTTTAGTGTGGTGGAATTCCGCGCGTTACTTCACTTCCGGGAACTTGAAACCAATATAGGTCCCGGAACTGATCCCCATTAGTCCGAGCAAAGTCGTGCTGAATTCCGGCATCGTCAAATTGTTGTAAACCGAGGACACAAAAATAATTCCCAGTACAATTGTCCAGGCGAAAATCTGGAAGCGATGAAAACTGTAGCCGCTCGAATCGGAAAGAATATCGCGGAGAAAACCCTTTGACGCGCCGGCTGACGGTACGGGAGTCAGGGCCTGGATCTGCTGGGTGATTTGAGCCAGCCGTGTGCGGCCATCCTGTAGCTGTTTGTTCAGGCTATCGCGGTTCGTTGTATCGTCGGACGTAGCCGTGGTCCTGGCGTTAAGTGCCGCCACCTGCGCGTGAAGTTCCGGAATGCTCTGTTCAAGCGCTTGCTTTTCGGCCGTAGACTCCTGTAGCTGTCCAATCTGCGCGGTACCTTTTCCCGAATCAATCAAAGCTTCGCCCAGGGCCGTGCCCGCGCTGATACCCATTAGCCCGAGCAGTGCGGGCGTGATCGTATCCAGAGCGTCGGTGACCAACCAGATCACAAGGTAGGAGACATAGATCAGAAAGAACCAGAAGGCCATCTGCGTCCGGCCAAGATTGAAAGGCCTGAGCTTTCCGGGAATGGGGCAAGCGCCTGGCTCACGAATGAGATTAGTCGTGCGGGCCAACCAAAGAAACAAGATCAGTGTGAGCAGAACCACGAGCGCCGCAATCACGCCATACCAGGGTGAGATCACCGTGAGCGGGAGTCGGTTGCTTTGATCGAATACCGAATCAAACGGTGACTGGTTCTCGAGGCCCACACTGAAAGCCACCGGCCGAACCGTTCCCGGAGGTTCGCCAAGCAAGTCTACCCACGCAGCTTTGCTTTCAGGCGTGATGTGCAAATGAAAGTGCAGATGGTTTTTGGACGCGTGGATCTCTTCCGGATAGTTCCCGCGAATCGCGCGACCATTGAGATAAGGCACGAGTTTTGAAGGGTCGTTTGTCTTCGCCCACTCTGAAAGATTACCAACCTCGACACGGATTACGTCGTCCAACTCCAGGTGGCCCTCAACCGCGATCACCCTTGGCGATGGGGCCGGTGTTGGGGTCGGAGAAGCAGTCAGGGCTTCGACGACCTTTGGCGACGGAGCCGGCACCGGTGTGGGCGAAGCTGTCTGCGCGTCGACTGCGAGCGCCCTCACCACCACGAGGCCAATCAGCGCGGAGAGGACGATCAGCAACGCGGTAGTCCGCTTCTTCATCAGCATTGTTTCACCATAGCGGAAATGGGTTGATCTAACCGCTTAACGTTTCGAAGTGCGGGCAAGGCTATCCGATCTTTCTGTCCTCGTCAACAATCTTCGCAATCACGCACGCAAGGCACTCTAAAACTAATAATCGCGGAGCGTAGAGAAGAGAGCGAACCTCTCCAGAGCGGAGGTTTGAGGCCGCTCCGGCCGCTGCGGCTTGCGCCTGAGCGCGAAGTGCGACAATATTTCTGGCCGCTAACCGCGTCAGTTCAGATTTCCGATTACCCGAGAGGTGTTAATGGAACGCAGGACCACAAGCTGGTTTAGTCCGAATTTGCAGATGGAGATGCCGCTGGTCGCCTATGGCCACGCGGGCCAGACGCTGCTAATGCTGCCGACAGCAGCAGCGGATTATCTGGAACACGAACGCTTCTATTTAGTCGATGCGATCAAGCCTCTCATCGAAGAGGGACGCATTCGTGCTTATTCAATCAACAGTGTCAATCGCTACAGTCTGCTGAACGAGCAGACGCCGCCGCAGTTAAAAGCGGAATTGTTGACGCGCTATGATCGTTACATCACTGATGAAGTGCTGCCGTTGATTCGAAACGAGAACGGAGAAGATGCGCGGCCGATCACTACCGGGGCGAGCCTCGGCGCGTTTCTCTCTGCTAACGAATACTTCAAGCATCCCGATCTTTTTCGCGGCGTGATTGCGATGAGCGGCAGCTATGACATTCGTTCCTACCTCGACGGTCATTACGACGATAACGTCTATTTCAATAACCCGACGGATTACCTGTCGAAACTCAACGACGATCATTACCTGCCGATACTGCGCAAAGCCGATTCAATCTACATTATCTCAGGCCAGGGCGCATACGAAGTCCCAAAGAGCAGCCAGCAGCTCTCAGACATTCTCAACTCGAAAGGGATTCCGCATACGCTGGATTTGTGGGGACCGGATGTCAATCACGACTGGCCGTGGTGGCGGAAGATGCTGCCGCATGTGCTGGGGAAGATGGTTGGGTAGGTTAACAATGCGAAGAGAATACGATTTCAGTGAGGGGACCAGAGGTAAGCACGCTGACAAGCGGTTTCGTATCGTCGTCGATACCGGTACTTCTCGGCGCGATACTATCAACAAAGCTCTTGCACTAATCTTTCAGGGAATCAAGCGTCTCAACGACGAATTCCCGAACCGCGCCTTCACGATCGATGGCCGTCTCGTAGGTGACATCGGCGAGGTAATCGCGGCGCTTGAGTACGACATTGCCCTCGACGACGTTGGCCGCCCGGATCATGACGGCACGACCTCCAACGGGCGACGAGTTCAGATCAAGGCGACATTTAAGGATCAGCTAACTTTCAAGACAATTCCTGAATATTATTTAGGTTTCAAGCTGTATCCCGATGGTCGGCACGAAGAAGTATTCAATGGCCCAGGTCAAATTATTTATGACCGATATGATCACCGAAAAGACATCGGCGTTCGTCTTCATTCGTTTCCAATCTCGGAGCTTCGTCGTCTCTCCGACAGACTGCAACCTAATCAACGAGTTCCAAAACGCAAGATCAAAAACGAAGACGCGGTGAGTTAGGCCCTGGTCGTATTCTCACCGCGTCCCAATTCCAACTCATAACAGCTTTAACCCGGCGGCCCATCGTTGCCCTTCTTGCCCTTCTTCTTTGCCGGTTCAGTTTCGCGTGGGCGCGTCTGCGCCGGTGTGGCCACCGGAGCCGCAGGCTCAGTTTGTTTGGGAGTTTCGGTATTGACTCGCGGCTCAGGAGGATCGTCGGTCTTAGGCGCCGGCGGCAGCGTACTATCTTCGAGCCGAGGCGTCGTGATCGTGTTTGGATCGGCGTTCGGATCCTTCTCGGTCTCGTCGGTTTCAGCCGCCATCTGCGCGCGTTCCAGGGCGAGTTCGCGCTGGCGCTGCTTATACATCTCTTTCATGTCTTCAGGCATCGACGGCGCTTTTGGGAAATCCTCTTTCGGTTTGTCCTTGAGGAAATCGCGCATGAAGTCGACGAAATACGGCAGCGCCCCTCCGCCGCCGGTCATGCCATTACCAAGATTTTTCTTCCGCCCGGGATAGCCCATCCACACGCCGGTAACGTACGTCGGCGTGTAGCCGAGGAACCAGACATCGGTGTGATCGTTGACGGTTCCCGTCTTGCCCGCGAGCGGGACGCCCAGCGAACTCGCCGCCGACCCCGTGCCGCCCTGGATTACTCCGCGCATCATCGAAACCATGGTCAACGCCACGTACTCACTGACGACCTTGTAAGTAGTCTTTTCCCACTCTTCCAGCACCGCGCCATCGCGATCGAGTACGCGGCGAATCATGTGCGGCTCGACCCGAACACCTTTGTTCGGAAACGCTGAATAGGCCGAGACCATCTGATCCAGAGGGACTTCGGTGGCCCCCAAGGCCGATGGCAGATACGGAGCCATCGGCACTTTGATACCAAAGCGCCGCACCATCTGAGCGCCGGTTTGAATGCCGACGGTTTGCAGCAGATGCACGGCCGGAATGTTTACCGACTGCGCCAATGCCGTTTTTAGCGGCATATCACCGGAGGCGGTCGATCCACTGTAGTTGTGCGGCTGCCATCCATTGATATTGATCGGCGCGCCGCTGACGGTCGTCTCGGGAGTCATGCCCCACTCGATCGCCGCGGTGTAGATGAAAGGTTTGAAGGCGGAACCGGTCTGCCGGTATGCCTGGAAGGCATTGTTGAACTTGTTCGTCAGAAAGTCGTACCCGCCGATCATGGTCATGATCTCGCCGGTCTTCGCATTCAAAGTCATCATCGCGCCTTGCACGGCGGGAACCTGAACTAACTCGACCTCCAAATGGCGGGCATTCTTATCGATCTCTTTAATCTCGAACTCAGCCAGATAGCCGGGCTTGAACTCGGACCGAGGCGCGCGGTTCCCCCAACCCATGTCAGCGCCGGTGACAGTTGCAGTGTAGTTGCCAAAGCGCACGGTGGCTTCGTCTTTACCCTGATCGACTTTCGTCACCAGGCCCCGCAGGTAGCGTCCGGGCACATAGTCGTTGCGATACCAGTCTGGATACTTGAAGCTGGCCAACTCCGGGGCCGTCGGCACGCCATTGCTCGCCGAGGTCGGAATCATTTCATAGGAAGATCGCCAGCCGCGACCTTTGTCATAGCGCCGCAAACCGGCGCGCACAACTTCATAAGCTTTCGTTTGCGCGGCGACGTTGATGGTCGAATAAACGGCCAGACCGGTTTGCGCGACCCGCGTCGTGTATTTGTCTTCCAAATCCTGCCGGATGTACTCGACGGGATAATCGAATGCCGGAGAGAGGGCCTGCGGCGGTTGATAGTAGGCCGAGTCGGAGAGCTTTACCGGCTTGGCTTTGGCCGCATCAACGTCCGTCTGGCTGGCAAAACCGGTCTTGGCCATTAGATCGAGGACGAGATCGCGCCGCTCCTTTGCTCTGGTGGGATTTAGGATCGGCGAGTATTCAGTCGGTGCTTTCGGAACACCAGCGAGCAGGGCTGCCTCTTCCAGCGTCAAGTCTTTTGCCTGTTTGCCAAAGTAAGTTTCCGCGCCTGCTTCCACGCCGTACGCGTTCGCTCCCAGGAAAATATGGTTCGCGTACAACTCCATGATTTGGTTCTTGGTGTAGTAGCGCTCGATCTGGAGGGCCAGCACCCACTCGTTCATCTTGCGCTTGATAGTTTGTTCGCGCGTGAGGAACAAGTTCTTGGCGAGCTGTTGGGTCAGGGTCGAGCCGCCCTCGACTTTGTCGCTGGTCAGGTTCTTCCAGGCGGCGCCGACAATGCGAATCGGATCAATCCCGATGTGATCGTAGAAGCGCGCGTCCTCAACCGCGAGGATAGCGTTCTTCACGTTGGCCGGAATCTCGTCGTACTTGAGCGGGATGCGTTTTTCCAGAGCGAACTCGCCTATGACTGTCTGGCCATCGTCGGCATACACGCGCGTGACGACGCTGGGCCGGTACGTTGCGAGGGCGGCGACCTCGCTGGCCGCCTGCGAATAGTTGAGCTGGTAGGCGGCGATAATGCCCGTCAGTCCGCCCGCAGCCAAAGCGAGCAGGATCACTGCGGGCATCCAGAACGTGCGGAGCAGATGCTTGCGCTCATTTGGCGGCGCCGTGACGATTGCTTGCGGCGTGTATGATTTCAAACGCGAACCTGGAGGTCTTGCAGCCATAATATCCAACCTTTTTTGACTAACATTGCTTCAAGTCGCAGATTTCGGACAATGTGGGTACCCACAGTCGGCCTGATCCACAAGGTTTGGGCGAGAAAGATTATAGCTTAGGTGGGGCGAGAAGCTCGATGCGACTTACCGTCCAGTAGTGTCTTAATTCCTCTTCGCGCCTTCCGATACGGTTTGCGCCTTTGCGAGAAATGCATGTTTCGATAGTGATATTTCACGCAAAAGCGCGAAGTCATGCTTAAGGCGCAAAGAAAATCAAATCTTCGACACTATTCACCGCCCGAAAAAACCGGGATCCATTAGGTACCAGTTAATTAGTCCGGCCGCCAACCCAATTCCCAACACCACGAGGACAATAATCTTCTCTTTGGCAGTTCTGGGTTTTCCTACCATCGACGGAAATAGCAGGAGAAAGACTCCTCCGACTCCAATCAACGGGCCAAAGGCTGCCGTTTTAGTGGAGTACCCGCCTTCTTGTAGCAATTGATGCCAGTTGATATAGATGAGTCCAACAGAGACAACAATCAGTACCAGGGCAAGAATGCGGGTTTTGAAATGGTGCATGGCAAGATCTCCTAAGGAGAATCTGATTCTTTCGGAAAGACCCGTGAGCGTCTAACTATACATCAAGCGCGTTAGCGCTCCATCTGGATCGAATTCAAAGGCAACTCGCCAGGAGACGCGTTCTTCATTGGGCCACGTTTCGTTTCCACCCGCTACCATCGGTGCTAAACTGAGCGGCGGTTGACGGCTTAGCAATGGGAGGTTCAATGGAAAGCTTAGTTCTCGAAGTCAGCAATCCGGACACAGTCCATAGGTACTTAGGAGATAGCTATGCCTGAAACCATGACCACCTATGAGCATGTCCAACTCGACGTTAACGGTGGGCCGATCATCGTCGGCACGAACATGAAAGTTGTCGAGCTTGTAATGGCCCAATCGGCTCATGGCTGGAGCCCGGAGGAACTTCACTTCCAGCACCCCTACTTATCTCTGGGCCAGATTCACTCTGCATTGGCTTATTACTGGGACCATAAAACCGAACTCGACGAAGACATCGAACACCGCCGCCAATATATGCCGAAGAAGAACGCGGCAAAGCAGGACCGTCGCCGCTTGCGAACAAGCTTCGCGAGCAGGGACTGCTTGCGTGACGGTCGCTCTCTGATCTCTGACATCTGATCTCTGACGTCTGACCTGTCATCATCAGCGCTCGCGACATGAGTGACAAGGAACGCAAAGCCTATGGAAGAAAATAGAGTGAGCAGTATTTCCAGAGCCGATTCGGACGAGAAGATTGGCGAGTTCTGGGACAGCCACGACTTTACCGACTTTGACACGGACGCCCCGGATGCCGAATTCGAAGTAATAGCACGGTTCCTGTCCAGCTCGAATTGCTGAACGAGATAGAAGAACAGGCGGCTAAGCGCGGCGTGAACGTCGAGACCCTGGTGAATCAGTGGTTGCAACAGAAGGTTGATGAAGAAGCGGATTAGTTGATCTCAATCAGCCTTCGGATGATAATGGCCGCGAGGTTATTCATGAAGAACAAGTATCAGGTTGTGCCTCAGACTGCCACAAAGAAACCGGCGAAGGCTGAAGTTTCGGGCACTGAATTCCGCCGCCGGCTGAAGAATATTTCTGAATGGAGAAAGAAGCGCCTTGCTCAGCTTCGCGCCAAAGATTCGCGTTGAAGTTTACGTCCCGATTCGCTACGAGCCCGCCTATCAAGATACGCTAACCTGGCTCATCGAAGAGTTTACCGGACTGCGCGGTTGCCACGCCGTCGAGGGAGAATGTTGTCCGCTGGTATGTTCCACATCGCTCTTGCCCACCACAGGAGGCATGTAATGTCAACAATAGACGAACTTAGCGTCAGAATAGGTAAATTGGAGAAACAGAGTATTGTGCGCTTTGCAGTGGAGATTATCCTGGTTCCAATCCTACTTATTGCTGGCAAATCTTACGCCGACTATAGCGCCGACCGCGCAAAGGAAGAATTCCAAAGAATCGAATTGGCTCAAAAAATGATGCCCGATCTTTTCAAGGGCGATCCTTACGAAGCGTTTGCCAGCGAACGATTATTGTCTAGTGCTCTCGACACGCCCAAGAATCGAAAAGTGCGTGACGAACTACGAATGATCGTGAAGGAGTCGTTTCTGCGGAGAGTCGAATCCTATTTGAAATCGGGGGAAACGAAAGATTTGGAGGAAGCTGAGAGAATCGTGTCTGCCGCCAAGATGGTCGGTGGGTATCTGGCGGATGACTTTCTTAAACTGTATGCAGAAAAAAAGGCTGAACAGCCGCCGCAGGTACTTCAAAAGCTTGATAATCTGTCGAGTGCGGCAGATCTCGAAAAATTGGGATTTCAAAATCTACTTGCGGGAAAGTATGACGACGCTATTGCTGCGTTCGAGGGGGCAAACGGTAAAGTATCGCGGTATCACAGTGTTGAGGAAATCGCGGCCCTACTAAAGGCCGAAAGGAATTCACTTCAGAATATTGAAGCACGGAAGCGGATCTTCAATCGAATTGCTACAGAGTATTCATGGAAAGCTCCGCCTGATCTTATAGCGCAACTAAAAGAGTTGAGTCGTTAGTGCTGGGAGTCTTTAAGGAGAACGTGACCGCTGGAGGTACTAGTATGAAGGTAAAAGCATGTAGCTTAATCTTGGTTGCTTGTATTGGACTCGTTCTGACCGCCCCACGGCTGTCACACGCAAAAGAGGCCGCAGGGCAGGAGCCTCAACCGCAAGCACCTGGAAAGCGGAAAACCATGGAAGAAAGGCTGAAAGAAATGGAGGCCGCGGCCCACATGATAACCGAGCGCCGTGTGGACGGGGTAACGATTTTGGAGGTGAAACCCAATCTGGATTCATATCTTAGCGTGGGACTGAGATTTGCGATATACAAAGGCCTTAAGCAAGGGAAAAAGAACTTTTTGTTGGATTTGGGTCAGGTTAAGAACATAAATGATGATGCTCTCTGCGAATTGACGGCAAGCTGGAGCCTGGTGGCGTTTGAGGGAGGGAAATTGAAATTACTAAACTTGACTCGGAGCATTACAGATCTCCTCACCATAACGAAGTTACTTACAGTATTTGATTCTTATGACACTGAATCTGAGGCGCTGAAATCTTTTAGGTAGATTAATCAACCGAGAGGTCGCCCGGGTTCAACAGGCAAAGCTGACAGCTCGCGATACATCCTCTATACTCAACCTGCTCGCAAAAGGGGGCGACAGGCTTCGACAGGAGCCGTAACGTCCGTCGCGATGCATGCCGGGCTACCTTATGCAGCTCGTTAAAACGCGTAGGGAAAAAACAATTGCCAACTCTAACGAGTTAGCTCTCGCGGCCTAAACAGCTAGCGAGCGTCTCCGCCGCAAGTTGCTCATGCGCGCGGATGGAGATGTCACCTTAGTTGAGCTGGCCCACTGTTTCGGTCCGTGGCAGTGGGCGAGATCAAAGCCGGACTAGCCCTTTCAACGTCTTGTTGCTTCACTTAGTTGGAATCGGGCGAAACTTGTCCGGCCCGAAAGGGCCGGGCGAAAAGAGAAGCAGCTAAGCATGTAGAGTCCTTCGGCGTTGGCACTTGGATCCGGGTTCAATTCCCGGCGCCTCCACCATTACATTGCCGATTTCCAATTTCCAATTTTCAATTAGACTGCGCCACTCAGGCACACACACCAATCGGCAATTGGCAATCGGAAATTGGCAATGAACTCTCTTCCCATCGGCATCTTTGACAGCGGCGTGGGTGGCCTTACCGTCTATCGCGCGCTGCACGAATATCTGCCTAACGAGCGCTTTGTCTATCTCGGCGACACTGCGCGTGTTCCCTATGGAACAAAATCATTGGCGACGGTCGAACGTTACGCAGTTGAGAATGCGCAGTTTTTGGCAGCTCGTGGAATCAAGCTGCTGGTGGTTGCTTGCAATACCGCGTCGGCATTGGCGCTGCCGGCAATTCGCCAGTCGCTGAACATCGATGTCGTAGGCGTGATTGGCCCGGGCGCGCGGGCAGCCGCAACCTCCGGCAGGGGCAAGCGCATAGGAGTTATCGCTACCGAATCAACCGTGCAGAGCAGCGCTTACACGAAAGCCATCGCGAAAGCCGACGCGGACGCCGTCGTGATCGAGCGCGCCTGTCCTCTGTTTGTGCCGCTGGCGGAGGAAGGTTGGGCTAATGAAGATGTCGCCCGAAGCGTCGCGGAAACTTATCTCAAGGACCTGCGCGCGAGTATCGACACACTGGTTCTGGGCTGCACTCATTATCCGATTTTGAAGCGAGTGATTCAGGATACCGTGGGAGAGCAGGTCGAACTGATCGATTCGGGCGAGGCCACGGCGCACGAAGTGAAATCGCTGCTGAAAGAGAAAGGCCTGGCTGGGAAATCTTCGGGAACCGGTGCGCTCGAACGCCAACTGTGCGATGATTTGGACCACTTTTATGTTACCGACGCGGCGGAACGCTTCGCCCGCGTGGCGGAGAGATTTTTGGGGAGTAAGCCCGCTCGCTTGGAGGCGGTTGAGGTTTGGGGAAACGATGAACTGCGCGCAAAACACTAGCCACAGATTCACGCGGATAAACGCAGATCAGAAAAGGAATCATCTGCCCAACTCGCGGCGTAGTGAATACGAGCAGAAGAGGACTTAACTAGCAGCATGACATTCGTACGCACTGACGATCGCGCCGCAGACGAGTTGCGCCCGGTTCGAATCACGCCCGGCTACGTGATTAACGCAGAAGGGTCGGCGCTGATCGAGATGGGCAACACGCGTGTGATTTGCGCGGCCTCAGTCGAGGACAAGCTGCCACCACATCTGCGCGGCCAGCGCACGGAAGGCTGGGTCACGGCAGAATACGCAATGTTGCCGCGCTCGACAGAGACCAGAACGTCACGCGAAACGGGCCGCGGCGGGCCTTCGGGCCGCACGCATGAGATTCAGCGGTTGATTGGTCGCAGCCTGCGCGCCATTTCAAATCGCAAGGTGATGGGCGACCGCACGATTACCCTGGACTGTGACGTGCTGCAAGCTGACGGCGGCACGCGTACCGCCGCGATCACCGGCGCCTATGTTGCCTTCGCGATTGCTTGTAGGCGCCTGATGAAAGAGCGCAGGATTACCAGGTCACCGATTATTGGCGAAGTGGCGGCCGTAAGCGTCGGCATCGTTGACGGCACGCCTCTACTTGATCTGAAATACGACGAAGATTCGCGCGCGCAGGTCGACATGAACATTGTCTGCACCGGCGATGGTCGCTTCATAGAAGTGCAAGGCACTGCCGAAGGCTCGCCGTTTCGGCGCGAAGAGATGGATAATTTGCTCGAGTTGGGAAAGAAAGGCATCGAGCAGCTTATCAGGCTGCAACGGCAGGCAATTGAAGCATCTCAACCGTAAGTTGGTACTGCGGCCTCGTCACGTCAAGACAACAAGACCAGCCCAGGGGGCATCTGACAACGGTGAAAGTCGGCGCCCTTTGGGGCAATGACTTAATCACAAGGAGTTTGACAGTGCGATTAGCAATCACTTTCTTAGGACTATTCTTCCTGGCCGCAATTAGCCCGTCAGGACTGCACCCGCGTGCGCACGCTCAGGAACACACTTATTCCAGTGCCAAGTTTAACTATAGTGTCGAGTTTCCTTCGCAAACATGGCGGTTAGTGGACGAACCCGATGAGCTTCACCAGCATGCGGAATTTGTCTATGGCGATCGCAACGACGGTTACCTGCGTATTCGCAAGGAAACCCTCGAGGAGGGATTGGACATAAAGGAGTTTGCGCGCCGCGATCAGGACCAAAAAGAGCGTTTCCGACCCGGATACGTTGACGGTAAAGACGACACTTTCATGGGCCGTTTGGCGGGCAGGACCGTTTCTTTCGAATATACCCAGGCCGGCAAACCAATGGCCGGCCGCAGTTATTATCTCCAGGGCGACAGCCATACCATATATGTGTTGCGGTTCACGGGCATGCGGGACAAGCTTCTGCGCATTCGCAACCAGACAGACCTGATCGCCCGCAGTTTCAAGTTGAAGTAGCGTTGATCGCGGCACGCGCATCCTGCGCCACCATTTTTCACCGTAACCTTTCGCCAGTCTCCCGTAATAACCTTTAGGACTCCCCGTATTGGCTTGATTGTGGCACGCGCATCCTGCGCGTGATCACGGGCGGGACGCCCGTGCCACCTTTCCAGCTCTCCCCGTCCGAAGTTCACGCCTGCCATAGAACTGAAGGAGCTTGCTATGAGGAAATGCAATGCGTGCGGTGAGGAATTTGCAGACAAGTTTAGCTTTTGCCCGGTCGACGGAAAGTCCCTGGACGGGTTAGTTCCTGCCCGGAGTGTTCACGAATTGAAGCTGACGTTGGTCAGCGACCGGGGACTGATACGACGCCTGGCAAACGAGCTTGAGTTCGTGCTGGATCAAATCAGGGAATCCTGGCCTTCTTTCAGACACAATCCGGTCGGCTTTACCGGAAAACAACTAAGCGAACTCAGCCAGGTCCTGAAGAGCCGCCTGGCTCGTCCGCACGTGCTATCAGGGTCGCTTACTGCCGTGTTGCTGGTGTCGGCAATCATCCTGAGCGTGCTTGTGCTCGAAAAGAATTCGGCCAGGTCCATTGCTTCGCTCGACGACAGCGACGAGCTTTTGCGAATGGTTGAGCTCGATCTTCGGAACGAAGAAAAGCCCAGCACAGATTCAGGAGTGGGGGCCACAGGGAAAGGACGAGTAGGCTTTGAGCGCGGCACTGGGGAAGGTTCGCGTCCCGTTCCGGCAAAGGCCCGCGGTGGTGGCGGTGGCGGCGACCATAATCAGGCTGCCCCGAGCCAGGGTCGTCCGCCGCAAGTATCGGAAATTCCAGCGCCGATTTCCACAACGCTTGCTCGACTTCCACCCCAGGCTCTGCCGGTAGCAGGCATCGATCTCGATCCCGAGCTCTGGAGAAAGCTGTCGTTTTCTTCCTACGGTGATCCGCGTTCCAAATCAACCACGCCTTCGAACGGGCCCGGCAACGGCGGCGGCGTCGGGACGAATGACGGCACGGGTATCGGTGAGGGAAATGGGCCCGGGTTCGGACCCGGGCGTGATGGCAATATGGGCGGCGACGCTAAGAGTCTCGGATCACGAGGGAAGGGTGGCGCGCCAGATGGTGATAATCCCAATCCTGACAATCCGGACCGTGTCCTTACCGGGACTCAGGTGACCACACGCGCGCGAGTGATTTCGAAACCCGAACCCCAATACACCGAAGAAGCCAGACGAACCGACGTCACCGGCACGGTGATTTTGCGCGTCGTGTTTTCGAGGACGGGCCAGGTAACCAACATTCACGCAATTCAGTCTTTGCCGGCCGGCCTGACAGAAAGAGCGATCGTCGCGGCGCGCCAGATCCGATTCGTGCCGGCGACGCGAGACGGCCAGACGGTCTCGATGTACATGCAGTTGGAGTACAACTTCAATCTGTATTGAGGTGTTCGGAGTTCCGCCTTTAGGCGGCCCATGAAGAAATAAGATCCCGCCTGAAGGCGGAACTCCAAACCTAACCGGCCATCGCCGGGACAAATTACGGCATCAATGTAGTTGACTCTTGCAAGGTCTCCCGCTTTTCGCGTTCTACCCTCGGAGTAATTGGGAACCAGAGGCCGTAAGTTGGTCTCTAAACCAGCGGAACAACGAATTTCAGGCTGCTTTCCGAACGGTCGCGTGGGTTCGCGAAGTGTCGCTATTTCAAAGTGGAGGAGACGATGCGCAGAACATTCTTTCTCAAATCTCTTTTGTTAATGGCGGCTACCGTCGCTGTGATGTTTGGCTTCCTTACCTTAAGAGGTTCGGGCGGACTCGTCTCAGCGCAGAACGTCGCCACACCGGGTTCTCTTCAGGCCGTTGACCCAAATGGAAAGCCAAAAGCCGCGTGCCCGCTCAAGCATACCGATGTGAAAGCGGAAATCAGCGGTTTTCTTTCGCGCGTGGTTGTCACCCAGGAGTTCGAGAACCCATTCAAGGAAAAGATTGAAGCCGTCTACACCTTTCCGCTGCCGCAAAACGCCGCTGTCGATGACATGACCATGATCGTGGGCGATCGCACAGTGCGCGGCAAGATCCTGCGACGCGAAGAGGCCGAAGCCGTGTATGAAGCCGCGAAAACCAGCGGGCAGACGGCCAGCCTGCTGAACCAGGAGCGGCCTAACATCTTCACGCAATCCGTCCCGAATATTCTTCCCGGTGAAAAGATCAAGATCACGATCAGCTATGTCGAGACTTTGAAATATGAAAACGGCGCCTATGAATTCGTTTTCCCGATGGTCGTTGGACCGCGTTACATTCCCGGCGCGAGCGCCTCGGGAAGTCCCCAGGGAAATGGTTTTGCGCCTAATACGGATCGCGTCCCCGATGCGTCGCACGTCACACCTCGACCCGTGCCGGAAGGCATGAGAGTCGGTCATGACATTTCGCTGGACGTTACGCTCGATGCCGGAGTGCCGATCGACGTTCTCAGTTCCAAAACGCATGACGTCAATGTCGATCGTCCCGACGATCGCCGTGCGCGTGTGCGCTTGAAAGACGAGGACACGATTCCCAACAAAGATTTTGTGCTTCGCTACGATGTGGCGGGGAAGAAGATTGAAGACGCTCTGTTGACGCATTCTTCGGGCACAGGCGGCTTCTTCACTTTGATACTGCAACCGCCTGAGCGTGTTACGGCGGAAGATGTCACACCCAAGGAACTGGTTTTCGTCCTGGACACATCGGGTTCGATGTCGGGCTTTCCCATTGAGAAAGCCAAAGAGACGATGAAACTGGCCCTGGATAATCTCTATCCATACGACACCTTCAATCTGATCACTTTCGCCGGTGACGAACATATCCTGTTTCCCGGGCCGGTGCCCGCGACGAAGGAAAACTTGCAAAAGGCGCAGGCGTTTCTCGAAACGCGACAGGGTGGTGGTGGTACTGAAATGATGAAAGCCATCAAGGCTTCGATGGATCCGTCCGACGCGCAGGGCCACGTGCGCATCGTCTGCTTCATGACCGACGGCTACGTCGGCAACGACATGGAGATCATTGGCGAAGTGCAGAAGCATCCCAACGCGCGCGTATTCGCCTTCGGGATTGGCAGCAGCGTGAATCGCTTCCTGCTCGACGGCATGGCCAGATACGGCCGCGGTGAAGTCGAGTATGTCGCCCTCAATGATGATGGGTCGGCCGCGGCCCGGCGCTTTTACGAACGCGTGCGCAACCCGCTACTGACTGACATTTCGGTTGACTGGAACGGTCTGCCGGTGGCGGACGTTTATCCAAAAACAGTTCCCGATCTCTTCAGCGCCAAGCCTGTGATTATCACCGGGCGCTATACGGCGAGTGGCCGCGGAGCGATTCGTTTGAAGGGAAAGATCGCGGGGCGTGATTTCGTGCGAGAGATTCCGGTCGACTTTTCCAACGCGCAGCAGCACGACGTGTTGGCGACGCTTTGGGCGCGGACTCGTGTCGATGATTTGATGAGTCAGGATTTCAAAGGCGCGCAGGCTGGCAACATGCAGGCCGATGTGAAGCAGGCGATCACCCAACTAGGGCTCGAGTATCGCCTGATGACGCAGTTCACGTCGTTTGTGGCGGTGGAAGAAATGATCGTCACCGATGGCGGTCAACCTCGACGCATCGATGTCCCGGTGGAAGTGCCGGAAGGAGTGAATCGGGCGGGTGTGTTTGGGCAGGAAACCGAAAAGGCTTCCATTGCTTACAACGGCCGAGGCCAGTTCGCAAATGCTCCGATGACCCTATTGGCGCAAAGGTCGGTAGTGACCAGGTCGGGATCCAATTCGGCCAAGGTGAAGAGTCCTCCGGGCGGTGGCGGTGGAGGAAGTGGCGCCGGCGGCGTAGGTGTAGCGGCATCGGCCTCTCCTCCTCCAAAGGCTGCCGTCCGGGCATTGGCCGATGCAGCCGAAGCCGTGGATGGGATGAGAACGCTTTCGCCGGAAGAGGAAAAGCGCAGGCAGCTCGCCGCCAAGTTTCATCCAACGGTACTGGCCGTGATTGATCGCTTGAAAGATCCCAAAGCGAGTCCGGGAGCGGACGAAGCTAAGTTCATTCGTAACGGCAAGGCCGAAGTTCAGATCTGGTTGACTGAGAAATCGGACGAGACACTGGCTAAGCTAAAGGAACTCGGCTTTGAAGTCGTTCTCGATCCAAGGTCCTCGAGGATGGTGATCGGGAGATTGTCGATTGAGAAACTGGCGGCGCTGTCTGAACTGAAGTTTGTTCGTTACGTGGCGCCGCAAATGTAGAGCAAATGTCCGACGAACTTCAGTTTGTCGCTTCAGGGTGAGAATAGGAGCATCGACAAACTGAAGTTCGTCGGACAGAAGAGGACACCATGGCGCGCTTCAGAAACACACTCAATCACGTGCGCATCGCCACCCCGTGCAAGGCGGATTGGGACCAGATGACCGGCAACGAGCGCGTGCGTTTTTGTAGCCAGTGCACTCTGAATGTTTACAACCTGTCCGGCATGACCAGAGCGGACGCCGAGTCGCTGATTGCTCGCACCGAAGGAAGGCTTTGCGTCAGGTTCTATCGCCGCTCTGACGGATCGATCATTACTAAAGATTGTCCGGTGGGATTGCGGGCGATTCGCCGCCGGATGTCGAACGTCGCGAAGGCAGTCAGTTCCGCCGTCATGGGTTTGCTTGCAGGATTGGGTGTTTACGGAGTGGTCTCAAGCGCCGTTCCGATCGCCCCGCAGAGAACGATGGGGGTTATGGTGCGGGATTTCGATCCGCCTGAAGTAGTCCTGGTTCAAGGCGGGATAGGCAGACCGGTCGAGCCGCGGACGCCTGTAGTCAAGATAGGTAGAATGCGAGTGGAGCCGATTCGCCATCGTCGTACCTCAGGTCACAGCAGGAACGGCGCGTCCCGTCGATAGTTTATTGTCCGACAAACTTCAGTTTGTCGTGGTCTCCGCCATCACGCCTCCTCGACCAGCAAACGACAAACTGAAGTTTGTCGGACAACCTGGCGATCCACCCTGAGCGCTTCCTGCCTCTTCTTGATACAATGCTCAGGCCCGAACGTCGACAATGAGCCTGAAACTTGCACCCGGACTTTCGATCCAAAAATCACCAATCAACGGCAAAGGCTGCTTTGCGACTATCTATTTCCCACACCGGCGCAAGATCGCCGAGTACATGGGCGAGCGAATTCCCGATCGCGAAGCACAACGCCGCTCACATCGAGCCAAGCTGCGCATCTGCGACGTGGACGGCGTCTGGAGCATCGACGGCAGTCGCGGCGGCAATGGCACGCATTACATCAATCACTCATGCGAACCAAATGCTTACGTGCGGACTATCCATGGGCACGTAGTGTTCTTTGCTTTGCGCGACATCAATCCGGGCGAAGAGATCACGGTGGATTACGAACAGACGCTCCATCCCGATTCGAAGCGCTGCTACTGTCGAGCCGCAAGCTGTCGCGGCAGGATTAACAGAATCCTCGGGGTGTGAGAGGCTCGGGTTCGCCACGACCTCAAGTCCTGTGTGCACCGAAAACAGGAGGAAGACATCTATGCTCAAGCGTCACACGTTCTGGTTGTGGACGGCGGTGGTCTTCATGATAACTATCCGCGGCGCCGCGAAAGATGTGCCCGCCGCGTGACAATAAAATGTGATGGTGAAGACACTCAGAGAGATTTCAATCCCGGCCCTGCTGCTCGCTTCATTTCTTTGCGTGACCGTCAAGACGCAGAGTCCGGCGCAGAGTGAGTCACAGGCTGCAGGCTTGCGCGCGGCATTCAGTACGGCAATCGAAAGAGACTTTGAGATTGTTAAGGACGAATTCAACACGCGCTCGGATGCGAGCAGCGGCGGCAGATATTGGCTGGTGCACGTAAAGCCGAGACACAGCGGCAATTTTCAGTTCAAGTATCGTTACAGATACCATGACTGGTTCAAGGATCCGCTCTATTCGCATGTCGAGCGCGAGTTTCCCATGCCCGTGGGCGAACGCGGTTGCCGGCGCGCGCCGCAGGGCGTGGGCCATTACGCAAAGTTTTGCGTCGGCGACACGATAATTCTTCCCATTGCGATCGACGGATTCACCGAGCACGAGTTCAGCCTGACGTCCAGCGCGTGGACAAAACAGGATGATGAAACTTTTGAAGCTGGGTATCCCGAGACGCGGGATCAGGGATTGTTCCTTGCCGATGTCCGCAACCTTGTGGCCGATAACTTGAAGTATGTCGGCAGCGGCTCTCACAAAGTGCTCTACCGCAACGGGGGTTACAGTTTGGAAATTTACGCGGTCTTTGAGGCGCTGCGGCCGGGAAAATTCAATCTGGCTTTGGGTGCTCCGTTCGCGGGGGTGTTGCTACAGCAGGACGCTTCTACGGGGATTCCACTGATCATTGTCGGGCGCGAGACGCCACTGACGCTGCTGGCCTCGAGGGAGAAAGTGTTGGGTTACCGAATGGCTTTCGACGGAAGGGAGTATGTTTCGTCCACCAGTGGCAACGGTTATCTCACGAATGTTTTGATCCTCCAGCCGGGCGATCGCATTTCACTCAAGTATCACACCATCACACGCAGCCGCGCGAACGAATTTGGTGGCCGCGAGGCCGTCGACGTCCTGGCCTTGCCACCGGTAATCCGCAAGCTACCGTTCGCAGTCGATCCGCAATGGAGATACAACGAGTGGATTGTGAAGTACTTGCCGGCCGGGAACTGACACCAGTTTCGAGTTCAGGGCAGGGTGTTTCCTGCCGTCGGAATCCTGCCGACACCCGACACCCGATACTCGTCCCCTACTTAGCGCACTTCTTACCCGCCAGCGGCGTACCGACAGAGCCTTGCGCCCCGGCAGAGATCTTCTTGACGCCGCCACCCGCGCGCAACTCCACCCCGCCGTTTTTAACCTTGACGACGGTATCGCCGCATGAAGTATCAATCGTGAACGAGGTTGCGGCGCCTTCATTGGCGACGACTTCTCCGTCCGTGGTCGAGATATTCGCGGACACGCCTGCCGGTGTTGAGATACGCACGCGACCGGCATGGAGCGAGCCGGCAATGGAATTCTCACTATAGCTCAGCTTGATTCTTGAATTCTTTGACAGCTCAACCCGCCCAGCCTTGCCAAGATTCAGGAGGAGTGCCGTGACATTCGTAGTCTGAACCATACTGCCCGAAACGATCTTTACTCCGGAGGCTGGGGCTCTTTCGTTGACTGAGGTTGTTATGACTGGTTTGCTGGAGGGTTCTTGAGCTTGATGCCCGGCGTTTGCCGATACGCCCATCCCGGCTGCAGCCAGGACTGCGATTAGCGAGCAGAAAGCCAGGCACTTGAAGGATCCTGTTTTGCTCTTCATTTCAGTTTTCTCCGGTGAGGGGTTGTTATTGCTTCCTTCGCCCTATTCCTCTAAAGCGAATGTCGGATGCTCGCAAGCGAGCGTCGGATGCCCGGCCAGGTTCGCGGCCCATCGCCTACCGGTTACACCACCAGGATCTGATTTGCGCGAGGCAGATCCCGCGACTTGAGAGAAGAGTCGACGTGAATGGTCCCGTCGCTTTCGCTACTCAAAATGCTTCAGAGTCTTGGCAGCGCGAAACTAAATTTCGATCCGCGGCCGACTTCCGACTCAACCGCGACTGAGCCACCGTGTTGCTCGACAACTTCCTTCACAAAGGCCAGACCGAGACCGGTTGACTCTTCGTCTTTCTCCTGCCCGTCGCGGGCAACGCGGTAAAACTTTTCCCAAATGCGATCGGTTGATTCCGCGGGCACACCGTAACCGCGGTCTTCGACGATTACGCGCACGGCTTCAGCTTCGAGCACCGTAGAGACAGTAACCGCGGTGCGTTCCGGGCTGTACTTGATGGCATTTTCCAGGAGTCTGGTGAGCACTTGAGTAATCAAGCTCTTGTCCGCGGCTACCGGGGGGATGTGCGAATTTGGCTGCTCGATCAGGCGCATGCGTTTCTTCTTGGCGATTGGCTGGACCGTGCTGAGGACTTCGCGCACGACTTCGTCAAGACGCAAAGCGATCTTGGTGACCTCTTTCTTGTCAGCGCGTTCAAGCTGCGTAACAGAGAGAAAGGTGTCGATCATGCGCGACATGCGCTGGGATTCGTTTGAGATGATTTGCAGAAACTCGCGCGATTCTTCGGGAATCTTGTCGTCAAGCGCCAGCAGTTCAGCGAAGCCGTTGATGCTGGTAAGCGGTGTTCTAAGTTCGTGCGACATCAGCGAGATCATGTCGCTCTTCAACTGTTCGAACTCTTTCATCCGGGTTACATCCCGGACCCGAATGGCAAAGCAGAGCGGGGAGGCGCTAGCGCCATTACCGTTATCGTGTGGACCATTTAGATTGTTCCGATCAGTAGCGAGGGCGATCCGCAACTCGAGGGTCTGATTCCGATCGGGGAACTTCAGCTCTCTCTGGTAAGGTTCGCCGGATTGCAGCACGCGCCGTACAGCGATGGAAGGCTCATCGAAGACGCCCGAGCGAAACCGATCGAGCAGCCCGAAGAGATCGCTCTCTTGTGCTTCTGACTCGTTCAGGCGCGCGGCCCAAAGCATCGCCGGATTGACGTAGCCGAGCGTTCCGTCGAGGTAGGCAATTGCAAAACCGTCAGCGGTCTCGGCCAGCACCTGAGATCCAAAGCGGTTCTCAGTCAAAACGCCGCTGATGACATCAAAGGCATGCAATCGGTAGCTGGATGTCCGTGCGGAAACGAAAGCAGGCAAGTTGCCGTCGAGTTTTCTTTTGCGAGATTCTTCGCGCTGAAGGTTGCGCGCCACCTGGCCGCCGACGGCAGAGAGCAAGCGGCGATCGCTCTGGTCGAAACTCTCGCGCAGACGCAGAAGCAAAGCCCCGACAGTTCGGCCTTCGTGGCGTAAGGGGATCGCGACACTCTCCAGGGAATCGATCTCACCGGCGGGAGCCAGCACAATCTCATTTGTCTCTACAGCCCGATCGCAAAGTTGGATCAACCGGCGCCAGACCGTATTCCGACCGGGTTCGCGCGCGCCGTTTGAACTGTTCCGTAAGCGGGCGCATGGAACCAGAGCGCCGAGATCATTCGGTTCGAAGACAACTGCCTCTTCCAGCGGAAGAATCGTTTGCAACAGCTTCAGACCGCTGGTGAGGCGACTCTGCGCGAGACTCGCTTCAACGGTGTCTGTTCTCGCCGAAGTCTCATTGACGCGGTCGGTGAGGATAGTATCGATCAGCCAAAGGCGATAGAGCTGCACCAGAAATACGGCACACATCGCGCCCAGGGCCATCGGCGCAAACAAGATATCAATCTTCAAATAGCGCGAGGTGATCAGGCTGGACGCCGCGGTCGCCAGGAAACCCATTCCAAGTATCAGGAACGAACGTCGAGCGCCGGCGCGGCTCACAAAGAAGCCGGCACTCGTACTAATCGCGACGATCAGGAGTAGACCCAGCCATGGCTGCGGAGCTTGGAGTGGGACTTCACCGGGATTCACGTTCACCACAAACGCGGATTGCAGAGAATCGATTAGCCCAGCGCGCCAAACCGCACACGTAGCTACTCCGGCCAGGAAGGCCAGACCGAGTGAGACAAACAGTGATTTCCACGAAAACGTTTTCAAGGCGTTGGGGATGTCGAGAGGTGATGTGTCCTGAACATGAGCTCCTGCATTGGAGGCAGAGCCCGAAGTGCCAACGTGATTATACACTGCGGAGTAGCGGTGTGCGCAAGGAAAAAGAGCCCATTTTTGGCCCCTTTTGGGGCACAACAGGCTTGAGAGTCCTCAGAACTTCACCGATTACGGTGCGGAGGATAGAGAAAGGATTGCCCGCTCCAGCTCGGCCTCTTCGCTTTCCGCGACGGTTCGGAGGTCCAGGAGGACACGGTCATCGACGATCCTGGCAATGACCGGGGGGTCCGAAAGGCGTAAGGCAGATTCAATTTGGTTGGCGGTCAGTTGACTGTGAGTCAGCGAAATTAGCACGGTAGGGAGGCGCGAGGTGGGGCCTGAGCCACCTCCGGCAGCCGACTCGCCCTCGGCAGTTTCGAGGCTTATTGTCTGTGACATTTTGCTTTCACGCAATCGACTGATGAGACCGTCGGCACGCTCGCGAATCTCATTCGCAGACAAAGCGATCGAGCGATGTGCCGGAACTTCGTCGCGTGAAGTGTCCCGGGCATACGCTTCGAGGGTCGCTTCGAGCGCGGCAATCCGGAGTTTGTCGGCGCGCAACGCGCGATAGAGCGGATGACTTCGCATGCGTTCGATAAGTTGTGAGCGACCCACCAGCAGACCCGCTTGTGGCCCGCCGAGAAGTTTGTCGCCGCTGAAGGAGACTATGTCGGCGCCGGCGTCGACGGACGCGCGAATAACCGGTTCGCCATCAATTCCATACTCACTTAGATCAAGAAGGGCGCCTGAGCCGGCATCTTCGTACAGCATCAATCCCGCGTCATGCGCCAGACTTGCGAGAGCTTTTAGCGACGGTGTCTTTGTGAAGCCAACGATGCGGTAGTTCGAGGTGTGTACGCGCATGACGAGACGGGTATTCGCGGAAATCGCCTTTCGATAGTCCGAAAGACGTGTGCGGTTGGTGGTTCCAACTTCGATCATTCGCGTGCCTGATTGCGCCATCACATCCGGTACGCGAAAGTCGCCCCCAATCTCAACCAACTCACCGCGCGAGACTATGGTCTCGCCGTCCCGGGCAAGGGTGTTAAGAACCAATAGCGCTGCGGCTGCACAGTTGTTCACCAACAGTCCGGCCTCAGCCCCGGTCAAACTCGCTAATAAATCTTCGGCGCGCGGGCCGCGTCGCCCACGTTCGCCACCGGCGACATCGTATTCCAAACTGCAATAACCCGCTGCCTTGTCGACGATCGCGCGGCGTGCGGCCTCAGACAATGGCGCCCGTCCCAGATTGGTGTGCAACACGACGCCGGTTGCATTGATGACGCGGCGCAATCCCCGCGCAGTTTCATTGCGATGCGCGGTGGCCAGGCGCTGCTCGGCCTCTGCCAGCAAGCTTGGGCTCGCGCCGTCTTCCCCGGTGCGACGACTTACTGATACTGGCGAGTTCGCAAGGATTTCCCGACGCAACTCGTCCGTTACCCTGCGCGCGAGCGCGCTCAACTGTTCCGCCCCCAACGCTCGCCGCAGCGATCGTGCAGTGTCGGTTTGGAGCAACGAGTCAATCGAAGGCAACTTGCGAAGTTCGGCAGCAGGCATCAGAGTTTTCCGGGACATGGGTTATCAGATTCCGTTCACCACTCAGGCCGCAAGAATATGATCTAATCATTTGACGATGCAAACAAACTGACTGAGCCTCAAGCTTTCCGGCGCAAACCGAAACGTACAGCGGCTTCGCTGTCACGAGATCATTGACTCGCCAGGAAGTTCTGCAATAGAGTGACGCCCAAACCGGACTGATACCAGGGAAGTAGGGCGCTTTTTCGTTTCTTAAGGCGATGTCGCGGGCTTTGAATCGCAAGGCCGAGGCGAGCCGCGAGCTTAGCCGGGCCATGTGTTGTATGAAGATCTCAAGCACGCAACCCGCGGGCTGAAACTTCAGATTGACCCTGAAAACAGGCAGAGAAGCAGCCCGAGATACACGGTCTCGCGTTGCCTACTCTCAATCCCGGAGGAAAAAGTCATGTCGTTCTGGAAAAGGATATTCGGTGGCGAGTCGTCAGAACAAACACACCAACAAACATCTCACGGCACTGCCGGGTCGAAAGTTCAAACCGCTTTGAACCGTTACCATAGGATCGAGGTCAGTAGTGATCTGGATGCATTTATCAAGGACTATGATGACGGAACTCTGGTCGCCATGATCGAAATGCTCGACATTGCACGACTGCCCGTTAGCACCGACACGCCTGGGATGCATGGAATGCAGTGCATGAAGATATTGGAACTGTCTCGGTGGTTATCACAGGCGGAGCGCAAAGAGGTGATGCGAGCCGGCCACAAGAAACTCTCTGAGATCGTTCACATGGAATGGCGAAAGGACAATGTAGGTGTTTATGCCGATGTCATGTTCCAACTAGGTATGGACGTCATCAAGGACGGTGATGACAAGATGGCTTATGACATTCTTGGATCCATTAGCGCTCATGGTGGCAGCTCAGCCGAGGCCATTGTTTGGCAAGGCGCGTGCGCCCTTAACATGGGAGATAAACAAAAAGCACGAGAGCACTTTCAACAGGTTCTGAAGACGGATCCATCGAACCGAATGGCAAGCGACCTTCTTAGGCGTTGCCAATAGGCTCGACGATGAATCCTGACGAGGAGCCTAAAGTCCATGGTGGCTGAGTTCCCGCAGGCAACACTCAACTGCGGCAGCATGACGACCCGATTGCGGAGGAAAGGAAACGATAGAGGATGCACCTGTCACAGTTTGCGAACCAACTGAGGTGCCAATACTGCGGAGAGACACACGGCGCAAAGCAATGGCCGGTCAATGGCGATATGGTTCCCTTCTACTACCAAAAAGAGGCGGGGCGCTACTCGCTGCCGGTGACGTGCCCTCACTGCGGAAAGGAATGGAATGTTGTTTGGGACGATAACCCGGGGCCGATAATGCCACTGACGTTCTGACAGGCAGATGCCGACAGAGACGAAAAGAACGCAATGCCTCCCAACCCAAAAACTCTGTTGACAGCCGGGGAACCGACCCCCTACACTGGAAATAATTAGCGGCGACCCTGCTTGCGCCGCTCGATTGGAGTTCCGCACTTTGTCGTCAAGAGATAACAAGTTAGCCAGGCTCGCCAAAGAACGCCGAGACAAGAATAAGGTCGGGGCTTACGAAGAACCGACGACTGAGGACCGCCTCGCGCGTATCGATGAAGATATCCGCCGGCTGAAAATTGAATTCGATATCTACTTCAGTGGTGGGGCGAAGCGCCCGCCCTACGACACAAAGGCCCGCGTTGAATCGCATCTGAAGCGGCTGGGAGACGACCGCACCCTCAACTTTGCGCAGCGCTATCACTACAACTCACTCGCGACCAGATACGCATCGTTCCGCGAGATGTGGCGCCGCACGATGCAGGGCAGAGAAGAAGGACGTGATGTCGCGGCCGCCGCGCGCGCTATGAGTCGTAGCCCGGCTGCTCCCTTCGCTCGTTCCGAGTTTTCCTGCACCGACGTGCGTCACGATGTCCGGACCGTCAAAGGTGTCTACGACGCTTTGATGGAAGCAAAGCGAAGTTGCGGAGAAGCGACCCGGGATCTCTCATTTGCCAAGTTCCATCGCCTGGTACTGGAACGTACCGAAAATCTTAAGGAGAAGATCGGAGTCGATCGCGTGGTCTTTTCAGTTGAAGTAGAAGGTGGACACGTGAGTTTCAAGGCGAAGGCCGATCGGTAAGGCCGATTGGTAAAGAGGGCACAGACTTCAGTCTGTGTCTCAAGCACCTCCACAGACTGAAGTCTGTGCCACAAAGAATAAAGGCGATCTCGCTGCCGAGATCGCCTTATTCGTTTTCGCGTCTTCCGGGCTCACGACCGGAAGCGGTCAGTGGCTTTGCTAAGAAGCAAGCCGGGGAGACCTACGCCTTTGTCACTTTTTCGGCCTGTGGTCCTTTCGGGCCTTGCGTCACTTCAAATTCGACTTCCTGGCCCTCTTCGAGGGTTTTGAAGCCATCACCTTGAATGGCGCTATAGTGAACGAAGATGTCCGAGGAGCCAGGCTGTTCAATAAAGCCGTAACCCTTCGAGTTGTTAAACCACTTGACCTTACCGGTTATTCTAGACATACAAACGAATCCTCCTAACGATTCGGCAAAACGGGTGCAAGCAACACAGACCGAAAGTGGTGTGCTACTTCTCCTCCTGCTGGTTAATGCTGTGAGCCGGACGCGCTTTTCGTTTGGGGCGCAATACGGAAACACACAACGGACAAAGCACACGCGAGCCCGTGCCGGGGGCCGAGATCATCGTGCACATACTTCCAAAAACTTCATTTGTCTTTTTACGCTTGCAAATCGAAATGCACTGGCAGGTGTAAAGCCCAACCCTTGCACTGATTGAAACGACGGCGAATCCTAAACGATGCGGTTTTCCCCTGTCAATACAAAAATTTGGGTCATTGGCCAGGGAACTGGAGCGGCCAAATCCCCCTTTTTCGCCACCCTACGCGCTTTTCTTGATGCTGTTGATAAACTTTGCGGCCTCTTCGGCGTGCTTTTCCGCGATTCCAGGGGCGGCGAACGTCAAAATGATTACTACCTTTTTGGCTGCAAGCACGTCGACGCTCCACTCAATCGTGGTGCCGTCGACCTCGCCGGTCCCGCCTGAGCTGAAATGGGGCATGCCATTGTGGGTGTTAGAGGTCCCCTTGTCGGTGATCTTGATGTTCTTGATCGTCTTGCCGATTTCGGTATCCACATCCTTGACGGCTGCGTCGAAAGTGTCCTCATCGGGCACCCAAAAGACCATCTGCAGACTGTCGTCCGCGGTAGAGACAGTAATAACTTCACCGTCAGGTTTTGCTTTCCAGCCCTTTGGCAGTTCGAATTCGACGCCGGCTTCTTTGTGGCTAAAGAGCCGGTCTTCCTGGGTCGGTGATACGGTTGAGGTGCCAACGAGCTTTGCAGACACGGGACCTAAAAGGACTGACATCGCCGTCAGCGCCAGGCACAAACTGATAGTTAGTTTCTTCAAGATTCTCTCCTCAAGGTTTAAGTAGGTTGATTTAGGTTTCCGCGATTCTTGTTATCACGCGGCCCGGCGCATCGCGGCCGGGGCGTTCTTAATATCCAGCTCTTTAAGGATGTAACCCGCGCCGCCAAACTTGTCGGCTATGAACAGCACATAGCGAATGTCGACAGAGATCGCGCGACCTTTCGCCTCGTTGAAAAAGAAATCATTGCCCAGACCTTCATAATTGCCATCGAAGATGATGCCAACTTGCTCGCCGCGTCCATTCATGATGGGCGAACCTGAATTGCCGCCAATGATGTCGGTCGTCGAAAGAAAGTCGACCGGCACGTTCTGTCCATCCGGCGTGGCGTAGGGACCAAAGTCACGGGCGCGATAAAGCTGCTTGAGTTTTTCAGGCGCGTCAAAAGGTTCACGGCCGGTGTCCTTTTCAATTACACCTGAAAGGCTGGTGAAGGCTTGATAGATCGCTGCGTCGTGTGGGATGTACCCTTTGACTTCACCATAGGTGAAGCGCAGCGTCCGGTTGGCATCGGGATACGGTTTGGTGCCGTGCATCTCGCTCATGCCGCGAACCAGCAGTGGTCGCCAGCGGCCCACGATGGAGTTGAAGGTCCGAGTGTGGGCGGCGGCCTGAGTGCTGAGAGCGCCCAGTTCTGCCGCGAAATCAATTGCCGGTTCATTCAATTGACGCAATTGTGCAGTCGTCATGTCGAACAGCCCTGAGATTGATTGGGCTGTCGCGAAATTCTTACTATCCACAGTCGCTCGCGCGAAGTCCGCTTCGGCGCGAATGCGAGCATCGCCCTGGAGACTACCGAAACGCTTCTCGACCGGCTCAATTTTTTGGCCGGGGGGAAGCTCGGCAGCTTTGCGCAAGTAGAACGCGAGCATCTCGCGCTCAAAAGTGGGAATGCGATCGGCCATGACTTCAGCCAACACTGCGCGTGCCCTCTGCGCTGTCAATGCGATGGTTGGATTTCTCTCGGCTTGCGGCTTTTCCTTTTCCGCGGCCAGGCTGCCGACGATGCCCGCGATCGCGAAAACGTCGCTGAATCCTGACAGTTGTTGAACCAACGAATCTCGCGGCTGGGCCTTTTGTAAATCATCGTAAGCCTTTTGGAGGGAGGGCAGGACTTCGCCGTACTTGGTTCGTCGATCGGGATTCTCGTTGAGCCAACGCGTGAATGCGGCTTCGTCGGTCCGCTTTTGATCCGCGATACCGACGCGCCGCAAAGCAACCACGGAGCCCCGGAGGTCTTTCAGCGTGTTGCTGATGTCGAAAATCCTGCTCTGTAATCTGATTTGAAGTTCGCGATCGGCTTTTCCGGCCGCTTGCAGTGCTTCAATCTGTTTGCTGAAGACATCGACCTGAAAGGGGAGCGCGGTTTCCTGGTTGTACGCCACCGAGTAGCTTTCGCGGTAGCGCCGCGTCGAGCCGGGATAACCCATGACCATCACAAAGTCGTTTTCCTTCACGCCGCCCATCGAGATTGAAAGAAACTTCGTAGGCTTATAAGGCACGTTGGTGGTGGAATAATCAGCCGGCTTGCCGTCGGCGCCCACATACACACGCATGAAAGTGAAATCGCCGCAGTGCCTGGGCCATTCAAAATTATCCGGGTCACCTCCAAAGAAGCCTATGTTCTTTGGCGGCGAATACACGATGCGCACATCGCGCAGCTCCAGATACGTAAACAGGTAATACGACAGTCCTTCGTTGAGTGGCATCACGCGCGCAGTAATGCCGTCGGCAGGTTTTGAATTGGCGTTCTGTATTGCCTGTGCCTTGCTGGCGATCGCCGCATTCCGGTCCGGCTGAGGGGTGGCGTCGGTGATTCCGCTTAGGACTTCGGCGGTAACATCTTTCAACTGCTGAGTAATCTGGACCGTGTAGTTCCTTGCGGGCAATTCCTCGCTGCGGTTCTTCGCCATGTAGCCATTCGAGGCGTAATCCTTCGAGGCGTCAGAAGCAGCCACCAGGGCGTCGAAGGCGACGTGATGATTCGTGAGCAACAATCCTTCGGGTGAGAGAAACTCACCCGTGCCGCCATCAACGATTACAATAGCGTCTTTAATGCTCGTGCCATTCGGGTTGTAGATGTCGGTAATCGGAATTTTCAGACCTTTTTGCTGTAGTTTTTTCAGCGGCAACTGGTTGAGCGTGTCCGGCAGGAACATGCCCTCGTCGCCAAGGACGGAAACCGGGACGAGCGTGACGAAAAGCAAAATCGAAAGGAGCAGAGCGGTGGCTCGCGAGTACGTCGAGGTCATTGAATTCTTCCTTTTGTCGTTAGTCAAATTCGAAGGTAGGGCGGATGTTACCAGAGGCTCTCGCAATCAAAAAGGAAAGGCTAAGCAGCAGTAGTTCAATTGCCTGACGTGTTCAGGGTACCGACCTCAGCAGGGTCTTTATCCAAAGGCGTTTCGGAGTACTGACTTCGGTCGGGTCTCTATCGATCGAGATGAACACGACTAGAGTTGGTCTCGTTTGGTAGTTCGGGCGCTACCGCTTTTCTGCTCCTGGAAGATATTGCCGCGGGTCGACAGGTTGATTGTTAATGCGGACCTCGTAATGCAGGTGCGGCCCGGTCGAGCGTCCTGTTGAGCCAACGAATCCGATAGTCTGTCCGCGCGTGACGGTCTGACCCACGCTTACATCAATTCCTGAAAGGTGGCCATACCGCGTCGACAAACCGCCGCCATGATCGACGTACACCACATTGCCGTAGCCTCTCTGCCAACCGGCGATCATAACTTTCCCGCTGGCTGCAACCTGTACCGACGCGCCGTACGCGGCATCGATGTCCAGGCCCTCGTGATATTCGTAGCCACGACCGCCGAATGGGTTCCGCCGCCCGCCCACACCACTCTCCAGTTTGCCCACCACAGGCCATATTGACGGAGTCATGCCGTGCTGACGCAGGAAACCTTCGTACATGTGAAGTTCACGCTCGAGTCTTGCGGTCTTTAGCTCCAGCGCCATCAGGGCCGCGGCGCTGTCAACCGGCCTCGCCGGACCGCCCTGAGCACGCACGGTACTCTCTTCCTGAACTCCCGACACCTCGGCCAGCTTTCGCGAAGTATCTTCAACTGCATCGACGCGGTTATTCAGGTTTTGCAGCTCTTGCCGCTGTTTGTTGTTCTCTGCGCGCAGACGCTGATTTTCATGCTCGATGCGCAAATGCGCTGCCTGTTGCGTCAGGCCGTAGAAGCCATAAACCAAGCCACACATAACCGCAAACAGCGCCAGCGCGGAGGCCTTGAGCCAACGTTTATGCACGCAAATTCGACGGATATGGGCTCGGGAACGGGAAGTACGGGCTACGATAAAGGCATAGAAACGGTCGTCTCGGGTCATCAATCCTGTCTCCTGTCGGTCACTCCATGCGCGCTCTGGTAAAACGGGCGCAACGGCGACCGCGAAAGTAACAGTTGCCGACGAAGGCGACTGATAAAACTAAGTTTGCGAGGTCTTAAACAAAGAACCTATTAGAAGATCACCGAACCCTGCTTGAAGATTAGCAGCGGAGGGCGTAGCCGTATCGCTTGATACTGCTAGGATTCAGTCCGAGCCATCCTGGATGCTGCTAGAGCGCGAACCCTATCACACGAAAGTTGAGAAGGCAAACGGCGAGCGCGGCGTGTTTCCCGCGGGCTCTTTGCGCTGGACATTTTGAGGACCAGAGCGGGCGCAAGCGGGAGGACTCGCGCCGGCGGTTTGTCGCCTCCATTTGATCTTGACTTATCCAATGGACGGACTGACATCGTGAACGCCTTCGAAGCGTTTTCCTTATCGTTATGCCAAAACTAACACGCTCTTTCTTGATTGCAATAGCCACTGTCCTGTCGATGTCTGCGTTCGCTCGTGACATTTCCGCCCAAAGAAACCCACCCATGCCGTCACAGCAGACCGATGCGCAGAAAGAGGACCTTTACGCGACTTTTTCGGAACTAAAGCGAGTGCCGAGTGCCGAGAAGCAGAGATTGGCTTACGAGGCGGGCAAGGAATTCCTGCGACGATACGGGGCCGATAGTAGCGATCCTGATGTGAACGTCGTGCGCAAGTTTGTGGGCGAATACGAAGAGTTGAGCGGCGAATTCGTTATCGACACGGCCTACGGCGCTAAGAATTACGCGAAGACTTTTGAAATTGGACGGCGTCCCCTGGATGCTATCTTCGGTTAGGGCAAGCCTCAAGATAGAGGGATCTGCGACTGAGCCGTGAGGCTTAGTGGGGGGAGGTGCAGTGAAGCTCACATCTCTTCAGCTTCGCGTTTGCGTCGCGAGCGGTCACGGAAGATTGCGAGTGCAATCATCACGATCACCGCTATGAAGACGACTACGATCGCGAACTTGATTAGGGCCAAAAGGAAGCCGACAAGGACGATTAGTTGCTTGAGCAGGGCCACGACCAAAAGAATCAGTGCAAGTACGGCGCCGCCGCGACCAAATGCTGCCAGGATTGCCATGAATGACCTCTCGCTTTAGAAGAACTTCAGAAGAATAGGTCCCATAGGTCCTAACCGACCTATATCTACTTGAATCTCGCTGAACCAACCTGTCGCGGACTCGCATGGGTTGGAAACTCACCTGTGCCGAATCTTCCCGAGCCAGTGGGCCAGCTTGCGACCACCGACGGCGGAGGATTGTTTGTATCGAACCCGCGCAACTCTTCCCGACGACGGCGGCGCTTCAAATAATCAAACAACATATAAGCACCGAGCACCACGAGAGCGACCGGTAACGTGCGCCGGACCGGAAACTGCATCCCGAGCAGCGTATGCGCCAGGAAAACCGAACCCAACGCAACCAACGTAATACCCCACGCGACTGGATTGCCATAAAGCTGGCGGGTAATTGCATCCTCTTCTGCGTCAGGAGCCAGGCCGGCTCGCATTAGTTGCGCGGTGCGGCATGCATCAACCGCAGCGAAGAGCCATGTGCCAGCTACGCCCAGAATGAAAAATGTCACGCCGTCAGTCACAACAGCCATCTGAAAAAAGCTGGCAAAGATTGCGAAGTGAACGATTGCCTTGGAAGTTTGGCCGTTGTAGGCCGCACCCAATCCGGGCACGAAAAATGAAAGCAAGGTAGCGACGAAGGGCGAGGTCTTCCGGCGGATCACGTGTGCGTCGGCCGTGCGCGATTGTTGATAGCGCAGCATTTCGACGCCGGCGACGATACAGTCCTGACAGAACGGAAACCCGCGAATGCGATGGTCGCATGCTGGGCACAGTGGCTTTGCGCATTGGCCGCATTGTACGGCGGCCGGGTTCTTGGTGTGATAAGCGCAGTTCATGGGTCCTTCGTCTGTCCGATAAACTTCAGTTTGTCGAGGGTCGTTGGGAGATCAAACCAACGACAAACTAAAGTCTGTCGGACATTGATCAGCGGTCCTTTTTCTGTTGCGGACCATCGCCTTTCGGCTGGCTTTGCGGGCCCTGCGGCGCGCTGTTTTGATTCGATGTATTCTGATTCTTGTTCGATTCATTTCCTTTTCCCGAGTTTTCATCTCCGCCCATTAGATCATTCACACTGCCGGCCAGTTGTTTCATGCCCTTGGGCAACGCCGAACTCTTGGAAGCATTGCCGGCCGTGCGCTGAGCCAACTGCAAGCTGGCGTGATAAATGCCTCCAACTGAACCGTCAGTCGAAACTGTATTCGTCAAGACGAACACTGAGACGAGCAGCATCGTTGCAACTGAGGCGAGCTGCGGCGAAACGATCGGATCAAGCGCGCCGCGAAGCCATTCGATCAGCCGAGCTGTCACGGGCGCGCGCACCTGCTGGGGAAGAACGTTGCCGATGGTACTTTGCAGGATGCGTGCTTCCAGGCCCGCCGGCGCCGGCAACTCGTCCTGCTTATAGGTATAGCAAGCGCCGATCGCCCGGACGACATCGCCCGGCACTTCGCTGCAATTGGTACATAGAGCTGCGTGTCGTTCCCACCGATGATAGAGAGGCGCCACCAAAAAGCCGTCAAGATAATCGGTAAGATGCTCCTCAAAATCCGTGCAAGTGATGGCCGTCTCCGGCATCGTTCTCAGAAGAATCCGAGCTTCCAGCCCGACGTCAGCAAGCGGGGCCTCTGAAGCCGAACAAGCCAGCAAAGTATTCTTCACTTCACTCAGCAGGTCGTGACAGACGGGGCAGCGCAACACATGCTCGGCAAACTCTCTGTTGGCCTGCAGATCGAGCGCGCCATCGAGGTAATCCGTCAGTTGGCCTTCAAATTCGTAGCAAAGCATCTTGTTCAAACTCTCTCCAATCACCGGCCAAGGTCTGTGTCACCGTTACGCCTCCACTACTCGCATACGACGCAGAATCTTCGCAAGTTCAATACGCCCGCGATTGATCCGCGATTTAACGGTTCCTTCAGGTATCTTCAGCAGGTCAACAATCTCCTGATAGCTCAGTTCTTCGATGTCGCGAAGAATTACGCAGGTGCGCAAATCGGGCGACAGCTTGTCAATGCCCGCCTGAACCTGCGCGCCCAGTTCGCGGCGCTCCATTTCACGCTGTACTGTGCCCCCCGCTGCGCGTAGGTGGTACTGGTGGTCCTCAAGGTCGTCGGCGGCTTCGTCTTGCGGCGCGCGTTGCCTTTTGCGGTAGTCGTCGATTACCAGATTGCGCGCCAGGCGCATCAGCCAGTTTTGCAGATCACCCTGTTTCGGATTGTATTGCTCAAGTGATTTGTAGACGCGGATGAAGACCTCCTGAGTCAGGTCTTCGGCGGTATCTGCACGAGAAGTAAAGCGGTAAGCAAGGTTGTAAATGCGGCGGGTATAGGTCTGGACAATCTCTTCCCAGGCCGCACCATCACCGGAACGGCACCGTCTGACTAATTCAGCACCTTCATTGGTAGCCAAGCTCTTGGCGGCTCCCACTTGTTGCGTCTCCGATTTCGCTCGCCGTTCTCGCGGGTTTCAGGGCTGCCCAAAGGCGGGTCGCACGCCCGACACGAGCGTCTTACGTCCTACCCGGAAACAAAGTTCCGTCAAGGGCTGGTTAGTAAGAGCCTGGCCTTATCGACCGTTTCAATTGGGATTCTTGCGCGCAACATTAAACTGTTGTAGGCTTGCTGAGCCACACCATATCTTGTGGTTGCGTTCGGTTTTAGTCAAGTTTGCCCTGGCGCTGTCAGCCCGATGTGGCTGGGTGCGAAGACGCGCCTGGGAGAGCCCCCCAATAGACAAATTGAAGTTCGTCGGGCGGTTTTCAAAAAAGCCTTGGGAAAATATCGCAAGTACCTTGAGTTCACCGGACTGCTGCTGTTGGCGGTCCTAATCATCTGGCTGTTTGGCCGGCGACTCGACTGGGCCCAGGTCAAACTCGCTGTCCAGAAATCAGATTGGCGTCTGATCGTTCTCGCGATAGTGTTTGTGCTGTTGGGTTATCTGTGGCGGGCGATTCGATGGCAGGCATTTCTCAAACCCTTAACCAAGGCCAGCCTCCGCGAAGTCTGGATCGCGACCACGGTCGGATTCGGCGCGGTTTTGGTTTTTGGGCGCGTAGCTGAAGTCGTGCGGCCCGCGGTCCTGCCCCTGCGAGATAAGCGGGTCCGGCCAGCGGCGTCTTTTGTCACCATCATGGTTGAGCGCTTGTACGACATGATGGCCGTTGTTCTGTTCTTTGCAGTCAATTTGCTCTGGTTCTCCCCCACGACGGGTACCACGGCAGACTTTAGTCGAGCGCGCATGTTTGGCTGGCTGCTCGTCGCCCTGCTGGGCACAGCCCTGGCGTTGCTGGTTTGGTTCAAGCGACGCTCGCGGAGGGTTATTGGTTGGCTCGATGAAAGAATCGGTCACGGTTCGGCTCTAAAGAGCAGATTCAAGAAGGCTCTCTTGAGCACTCTCGATCAACTCTCTACAGCGTTAAGCGTGTTGTCCGAACCGCGCCTTTTGGCGATAAGTATCGGATGGACGGTGTTGCTCTGGTCTTCGGTTGCGGTGGGGAATCTCCTTGTTTGCCGAGCTTTCGGGCTGCCATTTGGTCTGTCCCAAGTGTTGTTTGTATTGGGTTGGTCGATGGTGGGGTCGGCAGTTCCTACTCCCGGCGGCGCCGCCGGCGCCTTCCATGCGGCTACTGGGGCCGCGCTGGTGCTCCTCGGCGTCGTGCCCGACAAGGCAGCCGCGGTAGCCATCATTCTACATCTCGTGGATTTTGCGCCGGCGGCCCTGTTTGGTCTGTTCTATTTTCTGCGTGGAGACATCAACGTCGCTCGGTTGCGGGCTTCGACTTCGACCAGCGCCGTCGAGCATGCGGTGGAAGACGACAAGGTGGCGCTGGCCGAGAGCGCTTGAGAGCGTCGAGGCTCGGAGGGTAAAGGCAAAAGAATTCAAGCGTGAGGATCAACTTATGAAATGCCCCTTTTGCAGCTTTCTGGAAGATAAAGTCGTTGACTCGCGCGAATCGCGCGAAGGCGATTCGATTCGGAGACGGCGCGAGTGCTTGAAGTGCGAGCGGCGCTTTACGTCGTACGAACGAATAGACCATATCGCATACATGGTGACCAAGAAGGATCAGAGCCGCGAGACCTTTGATCGGAACAAGGTCATGGCCGGACTCTTGCGAGCATGCGAGAAGCGGCCAATTCCTCCGGCGAAGCTGGACAGCATCGTTAATGCTGTTGAGAAGTATGTGCAGGAGTCTCCTGAGCGCGAACGCCCGACCAGCAAGATCGGCGAACTTATTATGCGGCGTTTGAAAGAACTCGATAAGGTGGCATACGTGCGTTTCGCATCCGTCTATCTGGAGTTCGAGGATGTCTCGGAATTCATGAACGAATTGAAGACTTTGGTGCGCGCTCGTGCGGGCGGCGTGATGAAGAGGCCTTAGCCGGGCCAGAGTAATTTAGCTGCGCAGGCCTTGGGCTCCAGAGCGTGGCCGAAGCAAAGATGTTGAGTTCCCTTACGCTCTTCGGCCTATTCGCGGTGACCGCGATGCTGGTTTGCTACGCGTTTGAGCAGCGTAGTCGTTGGTTCATCCTTGGGTTTGCTCTGGCGTGCGCGTTGGGCTCAGCTTATGGGTTTCTTCAGGGCGCGTGGCCGTTCGGGTTGGTTGAATTTGTTTGGGCGTTAGTTGCAATCCGCCGCTGGCAAAAACGCCCGGCGGACTGATTAGGGGAATCAATGGTCAAGAGTGTAGGGTCAGCGGGTCTCGAGCGGATCGAGTTGAAGCGACTGACTGAACGCCTCGGCCGACTGTTTTCGGTGTTGCAGGAAGCAGCGGAAGCACAATTGCCGGCGATCGCCGGGACCTGGTCGCCGCCGGTCGACGTTTGCGAGACACCTGATGCGATCTGCCTGCGCATCGAACTACCTGGAGTGACGGCCAGTCAGATCAAGATAGGACTGAACAGCAACAAGATGCGCGTTTATGGAGAGAAGAAAAAACGAAACCCCCGGCAGCGAATCGTCTCGCATCTCTGTTCAGAACGCAGCTATGGCCATTTCAGTCGCGTCCTGCCCTTGCGCTGGACCATTAGCGTAAAAGATGCCACCGCCGCACTGGTGAACGGTATGCTCTTAATCAACTTACCGAAGATCAAGGACCGTCGCGGATCAGAATTCAAAGTCCCGATCATTGAGAAGGAATCAACTAGCTGAAAGAAACTGGTCAAAAGAGTATGGCAGAAATCATCAACGATCAAATTACCGAGGCGCTTGAGCCGGCAGAGGCCGAGCAACAGTTACAGATTCCCGACGAGCTGCCGCTGCTGCCGCTGCGCGACATTGTGATCTACCCGTTCATGATCGTGCCGCTATTTGTCTCTCGCGAGAAGTCGATCCGCGCGGTCGACGAAGCACTGGGCGAACACCGAATGATCCTGCTCACCTGCCAGAAGGACCTCGATAAAGAAGAGCCTCAACAGGATGATCTTCATAAAGTCGGTACCGTTGCTGTGATCATGAGAATGCTCAAGCTGCCCGACGGCCGCATTCGAATTTTGGTCCAGGGAGTCTCGCGCGCTGAGGTCGAATCGGTAAAGACGTCCGGGGAGTCCCTGCATGCGCGTTTGCGGGTGATGCCTGAAGTGATGGCTCCAGAGCGTTCGCTGGAAGTTGAGGCGTTGATGCGTAACGTGCGCGCGTCGATGGAAAAGGCCGCCAGCCTCGGTAAGAACATCTCGCCGGAAGTAATGGCCATAATCGCTAATCTGGACGACGCGGGTCGACTAGGTGATCTTTCTGCCTCAAACCTTGAATTGAAGGTTGAGGACGCTCAGTCGGTGCTCGAAATCCCCGACACGACCGCTCGTCTGCGGCGCGTGAACGAATTGCTTAACAAAGAGATTGAAGTTCTTACTGTTCAGCAGGAAATCAATACTCAGGCGCGAGCCGATATCGATCGCTCGCAGCGCGAGTTTTATCTGCGTCAGCAGATGAAGGCGATTCAAGGCGAGCTGGGGGAAGGAAACGAGCTGGCCGAAGAAATTCAGCAGTTCCGGGAGAAGATTGATGCCGCTAAGATGCCAAAGCCGGCCGAGGAAGAGGCGCTGCGTCAACTAAAGAAACTCGAACGCATGCATCCCGACGCCGCGGAAACGGCAACCCTCCGTAATTGGATGGAGATCATTACCGACCTGCCCTGGTCAAAGTCGTCCACGGACAATCTTGACTTGCACAAGGCCGAACGGATTCTTAACGAAGATCATTACGGTCTTGAGAAGGTCAAAGAACGCATTTTGGAAGCCCTGGCGGTTCGCAAGTTAAAAGAGAAACCAAAGGGGCCAATCCTCTGTCTGGTGGGCCCTCCGGGCGTGGGAAAGACAAGCCTGGGCCGATCGGTCGCGCGAGCACTAGGTCGTAAGTTCATGCGGCTGAGTCTGGGCGGAGTACACGACGAAGCCGAGATCCGTGGCCACCGTCGTACGTACGTCGGAGCGATGCCTGGACGGATCGTTCAGGCCGTTCAGCAGGCTGGAACCAATAATCCGCTGATCATGCTTGATGAAATAGACAAGGTCGGAGCGGATTTTCGCGGAGATCCCTCATCCGCGCTGCTTGAAGTACTGGATCCTGAACAGAACAACAGCTTTCGCGATAACTATTTGGGCGTTACTTTCGACCTGTCGAACGTCATCTTCATGACGACCGCGAACATTCTGGATACCGTGCAATCGGCGCTGCGGGACCGCATGGAAGTGATCAGACTCGCGGGCTATACCGAGGAGGAAAAGTCCGAAATCGCTCGTCGCCATCTATTGCCAAAGCAGATGGACGAGAATGGCATTACTCCGCGCGATTTGATTATCTCTCGCACGGCTTTGTTGGCTATGATTCAGCGCTATACGCAAGAGGCGGGGTTGCGGCAGCTTGAGCGCGAGATCGGCTCGATCTGTCGTAAGGTCGCCCGCCGCTTGGGAGAAGGTCATAAAGGCGCGGTGCGCGTCTCAGTTAATAACCTGCACGAATTTCTGGGCGCGCCTAAGATTATTCCCGAAGAAGTTCTCAAAAAAGATCAGATCGGTGTGGCGACAGGCCTCGCCTGGACTGCCGTCGGTGGTGATGTCCTCTTTGTCGAAGCGTTGCGCATGCAAGGCAAGGGCAACCTCGTCTTGACGGGGCAACTCGGCGAAGTCATGCGCGAATCAGCACAGGCGGCTTACTCGTATGCCAAGTCTCGCGCCAAGGAACTCGGGATCGACCCCGAAGACTTCAACACCTTCGATATGCACATTCATATTCCCGAGGGCGCCATACCGAAGGACGGACCATCCGCAGGCATCACCCTGGCGACCGCGCTGGTCTCGGCGCTATCGGAGAGGCCCGTCCGCAAAGACGTCGCGATGACCGGGGAAATAACCCTGCGGGGTAACGTGCTTCCGGTCGGCGGTATCAAAGAGAAGGTTCTGGCGGCGCGTCGCGCTCGGGTAACGAAGATCATTCTGCCGGCCCAGAACCGACGGGATCTCGACGAAGTACCCAAAGAACCGTTTAAGGATATCCGGTTCGTATTTGTTGACAACATGAGACAGGTGTTTCGCGAGGCTTTGAAGGAGAAGGCCCGGCCAGCCCTCGCCACAAGCCCTCGTCCGGCTAGTTTGCCGCAGGCAGCCAGCGGTCGCCGGAATTTTTGACGGCCTCTACCAGAGGACACCTGGTTGCGATCTGACTGTTTGCGAGTATGGGAAAAAGGAAACAGGCTGATTTGTTCACCGACAGCACCGTCTTCGTGGGGCAAAACCACGGACTTCAGGCCGATTCTTGCGGAATATCTGGTTTGACACCCCCTGGCTCGTGTGATAACCTCGCGACATCGAGTGGCTGATTTTGAGCCACAAAAAACGGAACTTTCCCGCGTTCCGTATTGTTTTAGTAGTGAATGCCGCAGCGCGACTCAAAGGTGGAAGTCGCAGTCGTGGATTCGCCCAAGGCATTACCAGAGGAGAACAACGATTGATGACCCGTAGCCCTCTTCGTTTGGCTGTAAGCGCTTTTTTTGCCGCCGCAGCTCTTTTTTCCCCAGCAATCATTAACGCCCAACCCGGGAGTGGCTCTTCAGCTCGCGATATTCAGACTGAAGTCCAGAGGACTGATCCGCGAGTTGACCAGGTTCTGGAGCGCGCCAACGATCATTTTCGTAAAGGCAAACTAAACCTCGAAGACAACAAGCGCGAACAGGCCCGTGACGAGTTTGATAAGGCCATAGACGAGATTCTCATGTCCGGCGTTGATGTTCGTGCCAGTCAGCGTTTGCAGACTTTCTATTTGGAGTTAGTAGAGAAGATTTATCGCGAAGAAGTGCCGATGATTCAGACAGCGCCGCAGCGGAACGCGACGCCCGTGGTAGCACAGGGCGCGCCGAATCCGAATGCTGACACAGTCGAAGTCGCCAAGGTACAGCAACCGAAGCAGGTGCAGATTGGATTCCGGCAACAGGGTTTTGATCCTTCGCCGTTAGATGCACTTAGCAAACTGATTTTGACTGAAGACCAGAAGAAGGTCTCTGACGGGCAACTAGCGACACTTGAGGAGGCCAAGAACTCTCTCGATTTTAACTTTACGACTAACCCGCTGGTTCAGCAGTACATCAACTATTATCAGGGTCCAGTGGGTCGCCGAACGATGGAAGCAGGTCTGCGCCGCTCTGGCCGTTACATGAAAATCGCGCGCGAGACATTCCGCAGAGAGGGAGTGCCTGAAGACATAACATGGCTGGGCCAGGTTGAGAGCGCGTGGAGCCCCAAGGCACGCTCGTGGGCCGCGGCTTCCGGTCTGTGGCAGTTCATTGGTGGAACCGGAGCACAGTACGGTCTGCGGCAGACTGCCTGGGTTGATGAGCGAAACGGCATCGAGAAACCAACGGCGGCGTCAGCCAGATACCTTAAGGACCTGGCGAGGCGTTATAACGGCGATTGGTTGCTGGCAATGGCGGCTTACAATACCGGTGCGCTAAATGTCGATCGCGCCATCTCGCGTGCCGGCGCTGCGAACTACTGGCAGATTTACCCTTACATCGCGCAGGAAACGCGCAACTATGTGCCAAATATTCTGGCCGTAATTCTGATTGCAAAGAATCCTGAGAAGTACGGATTTCACGGCATTCGTCCTGAGGCCCCGATTAGTTTTGAACCGGTCGTCGTTCCGTCAGCCACCAGTCTGCGATTGATTGCGGACGCCACCGATACCAGCACCGATTACATCGCAAGTCTGAATCCGGAACTTAAACGTGATACTACGCCGCGTGGCGAGTCCTACACAGTTCGAGTGCCGGCAGGGAAGTCGAAGCAGTTGGCGTCGGTGCTCAAACGGGTTCCGACCGATCGACGCGACTCGGCCCGCGTGATTTCCGTTGCGCCCGGCGAAGAGTTGCAATCGGTTGCCAACCGCACGGGTGTCAGCGTGACAACGCTGCAGGCGATGAATGGTGGGGTCGATCTTAAGTCCACGAACAAGCTCGTGGTTCCGAACAGCAGTATGAAGCTGACTAACTGGCGCCGCGCGCCGGGCACTACCGATACGGCCAGCGCTTCCAACCTAACCAAGGTTCACGCGCGCAAGGGCGACACCATCGCCAGGATTGCCGCAGCCCGTAATCTGTCTGCTGTCGAACTGTCGCACCTTAACGGCATCGGACCAAATGTTGAGTTGCGGGCAGGACAGGAGATCAAGCTTCCCGGTAGCCCGAGCCCAACAGGTTCTCGGCAAAGGTAGACTTTTGTCCGGCTAGTTGATCAAGTAAGTGATAAGCGTTCGCTTGCAGGCGACCGCTAAAAAAATGGCGAGCGCGCTTCGAAAGAGGCGCGCTCGGTCTGTTTTCGTGGCACAGACTTCAGTCTGTGTAACACTTACCGACGATGATTTCTAATCACATCTCAGACTGAAGTCTGGACACAGAAACTCCCATGCTCTTCCGCACCCAGTCCGCAGCTGTCTATGGAATCGACGCCAACCTGGTCGATGTCGAAGTCGACCTAACGCCAATTCGAAACGAGACTGATACTCCCTCTTCCGTGATCATTGTCGGCTTGCCCGACCTGGCGGTGAGAGAATCGCGCGAGCGAATTCGCGCCGCCATCAATAACAGCGCGTTCTTCTTTCCGTTTCACAAAACAACGATTAACCTGGCGCCCGCGGACGTTCGCAAAGAAGGCGCAAGTTTCGACCTGCCGATTGCGCTGGGCATTCTCGGGGCCAACGGAGATTTGGGGGACGCCCAACACCTAACCGACATTCTTTCCGTAGGCGAACTATCGCTGGATGGTCGCGTGCGGCCCATTCGCGGGGCATTGCCCATAGCCCTGCGCGCGCGACAGTCACAGACGAAACATTTGCTATTGCCGGATGAGAACGCCAAAGAGGCAGCGGTCGTTTCGGACGTTAACGTCTATGCGGTTACCGATCTACGTAACGCCGTGGAAATGATCGCAGCCATTAGATCGGAAAACCCACCAGAGCCAATCCGCGTCGATCCGTCCCACCTCCTAATCCACGACGATCATTACAGCGTGGACTTTCGCGAAGTCCGCGGCCAGCAGGCAGCGAAACGGGCCCTGGAAGTGGCGACCGCCGGTGGCCACAACATCCTGCTGATTGGCCCGCCGGGTTCGGGCAAGACAATGCTAGCAAAACGTCTGCCAACGATTCTGCCACCGCTGGAATTCGAAGCGGCGCTCGAGCTTACCAAGATTCATTCCGTGGCCGGACTAACGGGCCGCGCTGGACTTGTTACCGACCGGCCTTTCCGTTCGCCGCACCACACGATCAGCGATGCCGGGTTGATCGGTGGCGGCGCGTTGCCGCGCCCGGGCGAAGTCTCGCTGGCGCACCAGGGCGTTTTGTTTCTCGACGAACTGCCGGAATTTGATCGCAGCGTGTTGGAGGTATTACGCCAGCCACTCGAAGATCAGAAGGTGACCATCAGTCGCGCCGCCATGTCCCTCACTTTCCCCGCTTCATTCATGCTGGCGGCGGCGATGAATCCATGTCCATGCGGATTCTGGAACGACCCCACACGCGAATGCCGCTGCACGCCTTTGCAGATTCAGCGTTACGTCGGTCGTATCTCCGGTCCGCTGCTGGATCGCATCGATATTCACGTCGACGTACCCGCCGTGCGCTTTCGCGATTTGACCGGCGATCCTCCACCGGATGCGGAAGACTCGGCCGCAATTCGACGGCGTGTAATCAATGCCCGCGAACGCCAGGGGGAAAGATTGGCTCCCGAGGGAATATTCGCCAACGCCGCGATGACGCCCCGTCTAATTCGACGATACTGCCGGATTGATTCGGAGAGCGAAACGATGCTCGAACGCGCCATGTCGCGACTGGGTTTGTCCGCTCGCGCCTACGATCGCATTCTGAAGGTCAGCCGCACCATCGCCGACCTCGAAGGCTCGAACGATATTCAATCGACGCATGTCGCCGAAGCGGTCCATTATCGGTCTCTCGATCGGACTTATTGGACCTGAGGTAATGGCGAGAAAGACGGGCATGAGGGCGATGGCGTGACAAGCCTCGCCATGAGTTGGCTGATTGACAAGCTGAGGTCTGGAGTTCGGTCTTTCGTAGCTTTTCACGAAACTTGCGGCGACTTCAACCGAGGACGTTGCTAAACTGAAAACGCCGGAATTTCCCGGAGGCCCAACTCAAGAACTCTCATCCATAGAACCTTGCTGCCCTTTAGAAGGCTATACACGAGAGGCTCTTACTTGACTTTTCGTGGGGGCCGCTATATTGTCGCGCCTCCCATAATCGGAAGTGGAATTATCACGGGCCTGCTCGCTGCATACCCGCCGAATCCATCAGTCGAATTAAGCAGCCTGAGAAGTAACGTCGTGACATGTATGCACGCGTAGCATTGGCAATGGAGGAGAAGGGCGATGATTGACCAGCTTCCTAACAAACTTTTCTTTGTCGTGATGGCCCTGGCCGTGGTCGGATGGTTGGCACTGATACTCCGCCCGCGGGACCGTTGGGCCAACTATTGGTTTTCCGGCATAGCAGTGCCTCTGCTGCTTTGCTTTATCTACATGTTTCTATTGCTGACCTTCTGGTTTCGAGCGCCCTCAGCGACGTTTTCAGAGTTCTTCACTCTGGAGGGTATTTACAGAATGTTCGAAAACCGTGGTCTTCTCCTCGTTGCCTGGATCAACATCATTGCGATGGATCTTGTCGTCGGCTCCTGGATGGCGCGGAAGGCCGCGCAAATATACATGCCGAATGTTTACCTCAGGCCCTGCCTGGTGTTGACGTTTGTGTTCGCCGGGTTCGGGTTCGCCCTCTTTTCGGCGGTCACCGCCGTAGGCGGGGGGTGGTCAACTATCGCCAAGTTCGAAGGCCAACCACCGGTCAACACTTCTCCGGAGGCCGTTGGGATACCCAAAACTGGGTAATTCGACGCCCAGTGACTATGAGATTTCACGGGCCTTAAGAGTTGACAAGCATGTCCTCTGTCGGCACGAGCGAACGCTTCGATCTAGTCAGGCCGCCGCACCGCGCGTCCGTATGCCGCCGGCCACCTCGCTCAAGCGCCGCGGGCAAGCGGTCGAAGAAGCGCCAAAAAGCGGGGCGGGCCAGCGCGCGTTTCACGCATTCAGCGCCTCGTCTGCTTTAACGAAAGGACTGGAATATGTCTAGTAAAGGCGATTTTCCTGAAAACTGTTTTCAAGGTTCCACCGAGTTTTACGATACCCCAGACACTGACGACTACACCCCGTCTGCCGACGAAGCTCAACTTCTTGTTGACAATGTAGGAAGACGTAGAAATGGTACAACTCCCGAGTGGATCGATCCGGAATCGAGCAATTCGCCTGCCAAGCAATACGTAGAATGGTTTAATGGCATCTGGCACACTGGTGATCCGAGCGGCTGGGGTCCGGCAGTTTTCACTAATCAGGCAGTCATGATGGACCCATCCGGGATTTCCAAAGGCGCCAAGCAGGCTGCGGACAGTTTTTCCCTCATTTTCCAGTACTTCCCCGAGTTACGCGGCGAGGTCGTCTCCTGGGCCGCCAACGATAGAGAAATACTTATCAATTGGCGCTTTAAGATTCAAAGAGCCGGAAGCACAACGACTTTCCTGGTCCCGGTGGTTGACAAGTTTTGCTTTGTAGATGGCCGGGTGAGTTTTCGTCTGGCGACTTTCGATCTCATTACTTTTGTCGGTTATCTGTCCGAAAACTACGGGCAGGATCAGTTGTTTGAGTTTTTGTGGGCCTACTTCTGGCAAGCTGGAAAGACCGGAGGGATAGTGCTCCTTCCGCGCATGCTCTTGAACTTCGTCAAGGGGGGGTTCCTGTGGCGACAACCTCCCGGGTCAACGCTTTCAGTGAAGCCGGGCGACGGGATCGTTAAGCTCAAGTGGGAGCGGATGAAGAACCCGCGATACAACGAAAAGGACCCGGAATCAAACGAATACGTGAATTCATACAGAGTCTGTCGCGCCACCGACATCGCCGGTACGTACCAACCGCTGCCGGTGAATAAAAAACCCGAGGAACAGAAAATCGACGCGCTCACATACGATGACACATTTGCTCTGAATGGGCCCCAGCAGGCGAATGCCGAGGTGCAGTCGAAAACCGAAGGGCAGCTCAGATCCCGGTGGCGGAAGATAGCGAAATACTTTGAGTGGCCCAGGATAACGCCGTGCTGGTACTGGGTTAGTCCGAGTTTCGATAAGTGGGTGCCGGTCAAGAAACAGGGACATCATGCAGACACCGAGCGGCGAGTCAGGGATAAGTCCGACATTCTCCACGTCTAGGGTTCATTGCCAGTTTCTCGATCGCGCTTGTTGGGCCTGAATCAATCGTAGATTCCTGTTCCTCGAGAAGCGGACCACGCATCGCGGCTTGTCAGCCCGCGCCTATGATCAGATACTAAAAAGTGAATTAGAAATCGATTACGTTTTCAGTGGGCAAAGATGAATCCGGTGGGGGAGCGAAAGGAACCGGATTGTACAAGGAAGCGCGTGCCCGATCGCAGGAACAAGTGACTGCAAGCGAAACCGAGAAACCGCGAAGTTCGGACCATGAATTGACGCAGCGAGCTGCCGGAGGCGATATGAAGGCCTTCGAAGAGCTTTACCAGCGTCACAACCGCCGCGTATATTCGCTATGCCTGCGCATGACTCAGAATCAAACTGAGGCGGAAGACCTGGCGCAAGAAGTCTTTATTCAGCTTTTTCGCAAGATCGGCAGCTTTCGCGGCGAGTCGGCATTCACAACCTGGCTTCATCGTTTGACCGTTAACCAGGTCCTGATGCATTTTCGCAAGCGTGGTGTGCGGTTGGAACAGACGACGGAAGACGGCGAAGCGCCGATCCAAATCGTCAAGGGAACCGAAAATCCGAACGCGATGCCGGTAGTCGATCGGATCGCGCTGGACAAGGCCATTGTCCAATTGCCGCCGGGGTACAAGACGGTTTTTACGCTACACGATATCGAAGGTCACGAGCACGAAGAGATTGCGCGGATGCTTGGCTGCTCTGTGGGAACATCAAAGTCGCAATTACACAAGGCCAGAATGAAATTACGGGGGCTTCTCAGGCAACAGAATAAGCCCCGCTAGCAACCAAGAAACGGCCTTTTGAAAGCTGCGGACAGCCTGTCCGTGCTCCCAAGGCGGGCCACTTTGACATTGCGGGCGTGAGATTAGCCCGCTGGAAAGCAAAGAAGGATGCAGTCTCCCCTTTATTGCTTTGAGACCGCGAGAGTCGCGCCGTCCCAGGCTTTGGCAGTATGATGCGCGACGCATCTGAGGTTGGAACAATGAACTGCGAGAATTATCAGGATTTACTCAGCGATTTTATCGATGGGTCGCTGTCGCCCCAAGATCACAATAAAGTCGAAACACACTTGAGCGTTTGCGGCGCCTGCGCCGAAGCTCGAAGTGACCTCAACGCTATCGTCGGTTTCTGTCTTGAACATCGGGGTGAGTATGATGCCGTTCCGAACGAGCGAGCCCTGTGGTTGCGGATAAGCAACATGATCGAAGTAGAATTGGCCGCTCCATCGCGAACAGCGATCCCCGAGAACGCCGGTTGGTGGTTTCGCTTAATGAACCGAAGCTGGCAACTCTCGTTTCCGCAGGTGGCTGCTTCCATCGCGGCGATCGCGATAGTGGTAGCGTCGGGAACGGTTGTTGGAGTCCGTCGATTTCAGGACAGAGGCTTCCAGGGAACGCCCATCGTGTCAACCGGCTCGTCGGTTGAGGCTCGCTATCGACAGCGGCAGCAGGTTATTGATTATTGGAACCAGCGCGTTGAGCTTAACAAGGCGCGTTGGAACCCGCAGATGCGCGAGACGTTCGATCGTAACATGAGCGTGATTGACGCCGCGGTTAACGATTCAATGCGCCAACTGAATCAAAACCCACACGATGAGGTCTCCGAAGAAATTCTCAACGCCGCTCTAAACGACAAGGTCGAGCTGTTGAAGGAGTTTGCCGCACTCTAAACGTTTCGAAAGTCGGGAACGCTTCTCGACTTGATTATCCGACGCCGATGAATTTTCATTCGCCCGCCACCAGAACCCGAGTAAGTTTTGCGGCCCTTACTGCCCTCTTTCTCGTTTTCGTTATCGCCGGCTCCGCGCTCGCCCAACAAAAGGTGTCGCGAAAATTCCCGGCCGGGAAAAATGTCCGGCTGGAACTGAAGAATCTCTCAGGTACTATTACGGTCGAAACGTGGGCGCGCGACGAGATCCGCGTTACCGCCATGATGGACGCTCCCGCGGTCCATTTCAATCCGCGACAAACGGATGCGGGTTTGGTGATCGATATCGTGGGTGATAATCGCGGCCGTAGCGATGTCGGCGACGTCAACTTCAAGATTCAGGTGCCGGCGCGATCGTCGGTTGATCTGGAAACGCGGAGCGGACAGATCAGTGTCAGTAATATTCAGGGCGAACTGGTGCGTGCGCACGTCTGGACCTCGGGCGACATTACGTTGTCGGGCGTCAACGCGGCCCGGGTTTTCGCCGCTAACACCACCGGCGATATCTACTTTGATGGAGAGTTCGCCTCGGGTGGGACTTACGAATTCAAGTCAGGGCAGGGAGCTATCACGCTCCGCCTGCCGGCAAATTGCGGATTCCGTCTGGTTGCTACCGCCCCGGCAAAACAAATCTCGATGGGCCCGTTCTGGAGTGATGGCATGAAGCTCCTGGGCGAGGGCCGGAGGATCATCGGTGATGTCGGCGATGGCCGCGCGTCGGTGACCGTAACGAACTATCAGGGCAGGATTAACTTCGTGCGCCGCTAGACAAGTCTTTCTTTCTCCCGCACAATCTGTCAGGTGAAAAGAAACGCAATCTTAGTTTCCTCTGTCGCCCTGCTGCTGCTTTCCAATTGCCACTTCAACCCGCCTTTTTGTTTGGACGCCGCGGCGCAAAAAGACAAGAAGCCCACACCGTCTGGGCCGTTACTGACGCGAACCACTACCAGGCACGAGAGCCTGCGTTTCGGATATGGCGGCACCGTGACAATTGTCGGAGCGCCCGCAGGCTCACTAACGATTGAGGGTTGGCAGCGCAGCGAAGTTGAAGTCACCGCTGAGATTAAGCTGCAGGCGCCCACTGCTGCGGATCTCGATCGCCTGACCCCGCTGAACAACGTGGCGATCGACGAAGACGCTAATCATATTCGGATAATCACGACCGGGACTCATGACAAGAAGTTCCTGAAGCGGGTAGCGAAAGATTTCCCCAAATCCCTGCTTGGCTTACCATGGAAGATTGATTATCACATCAAGGTGCCGGCGATGGCGGACCTCGTGATCGATTCGGGCGACGGACCGATCAAACTGTCGGGTGTCGAAGGAAGTATCCGGCTCAACGCCCTGCAAAGTGACGCGGATCTGTCGTTGACTGGCACTGATGTCTCAGTGCTTATTCAGGCAGGCACGGTCAACGTGTCGATCCCCGCGCGTGCCTGGCGTGGGCTTGGTGCTGAGATAAAACTCGCGAGCGGCAAGCTCAACCTTGAACTCATGCCGGGCTTGAGCGCTGATATCAACGCTGAAGTCTTGCGGACAGGTGAGGTCAAGAGCAGCTTTTCCGGTCTTGAGCCGCGTGAGCGAAACAGCATCACTCCAAAGTCGGTCCGGGCCCGCGCTGGTAGTGGCGGCGCAACCCTGAGATTCACGGTCGGCGATGGCATGATCGATATAAGTAGTAGCGCTAAGCATTGACGAGCGGCCGGCAAACGGCAAACGAGACAATGTTTCCAGAGAACCAACTGGATGTACTTGCTGTCTTCTCGCATCCTGATGATGCCGAGTTAACGATGGCCGGCACTTTGTTGAAGCTGAAGTCGCTTGGTTATCGCACGGGCGTCCTTGATATGACGCGCGGCGAAATGGGGACCCGGGGCACGCCCGAGATTCGCGCAAAGGAATCTCTCGACGCCGCGGCGGTGATGGGATTGGACGTCCGCCTTAATCTCGAGCAGCCGGACGCACTTATCACCGTCAACGAAGAAACGCGGCAAGCAACGGTCCGAGTGTTGAGGCAGCGCGCCCCCCGCGTGCTCTTCACATCGCATTGGGATGATCCGCATCCCGATCACGCCGCGACCTGTCGGATTGTGCGTGAGGCCGCGCGGCTGGCAACCATGCGCCGTTATGACGAGCAAGCCGGACTGGCGGCAATCAAAATGCCGGCGATCGCCCACGCTGTATATTCGCGCCTGGTCATTCCTTCTTTCATCGTAGATGTTTCCGAGTTTGCCGAAGGAAAGATGAATGCGATTCACGCACATGCTTCGCAGTTCTACAGTTCCCAATCAAATGAACCGACGACGCGAATCAGCGAGCAGAGCTTTCTCAGACAGATAGAGGATCGTATGCGTTACTACGGCTCACTGATTGGGGTGGAAGCGGGTGAGGCTTTCTATGTTCGCGAAGCGCTGAACGTGGACGATCCGATTGCCTTGTTAACGAGGCCGATGAATATTTATTCGTAAGTTGTCAGTAGTTAGTTTGTTCCGAGCTTCATTGCTGAGCGGAGCGCCCGATCGGATAACCAGGAACCACTGACTACTAACTACTAACAACTGATCCTTACCTTTTCTTTTCTTCCAGCACCGCCCGCGCGATGGCAATCACAGCGCTGGCCCTCGGCGCTTCGCGTTCAAAACCACGCGCTAATTCAACCGTGCGACTGTAGTCATCACGCGCGAGTTCGGTGAAGATGCCGGACACGTCAAAGTCCTGGACCGTCGCACTGCGGATGGTCGCCATTGTTTTTGTTTGCAAACTAATTCGCAGCAGGCCGTCCTCTCCGGTAAAGCCGTCGGCTGAGTTCGCAGCTTTGACGGCATCGTACGCCGCGTCCCAGCTCTTTGACCGGTCGCTTAGGAGTAGTGCGTTGGCAACCGCCATCAGCGCCCGCGGGCGGTCGGGATCGGGGCCTTCAATTCGGCGCGCCTCGGCAGCGGCTTCTTCGATTACGGCCAATGATTTGTCATGGTCGGTCTTGGCCAGGACTTTCGCGGCCTGGCTCAGCGCCCATACTTTCTGCAGCCGCGTGAGCTCGCCGGTCCGAACCAGTTCCAGGATCCTGTCGACGTCTTTCTTGTCGACGGCCCGGAGCGTCATCGTGGCATCAACATATGCGCGTACACTCTTACGCAGGTCACTGTCATCGATCTTATCGACATAGTCGCGGGCACGCAGATCGCCATTGTCGCTCCGGATTCTCGCCAACTGGATATAGAGTCCATCGCGTTCTGCGGAGGTTTTCGCATGATCGATTTGATCAAGCAGGGCCTTTTCTCGATCCTCGTTCGTCTGCCGCGGGCGTATCCCTTCGCGCATCGTGTCATCATCGCGCTCACGCGCATTCTCAGGCAGGGTCGAGCCCAGGGCTTCCATCTGCGCGCGCATGGCCTCGGTCATTTCTTTCGTTGAGAATTGTTCGAATAAGGGTAGCAGGCGTTTGATCATGAGGTATTTGCCCTGAATCCCCGCCGAAGTTTGGTCCTGTCCCGGAGGAGCGAGCGGTCGCAGCAGGATGTCGGCGGCCGTACGAAAGAAGACCATGCGTAGTTCGGGCGCGACTGCCGGGGGGTCTGAGCTCCTCGCCGTTTGCGTGTTTGAAGCGCCGCCGCCACTGAAGGCAACGAAGATGTGCGGAGTGAAAAGATAAGATGATAGAAGAGAAACCGTGTTCGCATCCGACTGCAAACTGCCCGTGGCCATCGCCATCATCCCCGCGTATCGTCGATCCGCGGCCGCTGCATCTTTCTCGCGCAGATAAGAAAGAAAGTCAATTCCATCTCTGGTAATAGTACCGAGAGCCGGATCGGCAAATTGAAGCGCCCGCTCGACATCGGTTTCGAGCAGTTGTCGTGCCAGACTCAGCCGTTGGCTGAGCCCTTCGGGCGTGTCAAAGGGATCGCGCCGGGCTTTGTCGGTCGCTTCCGTAGCCTCCTGTGCCTTTTCCACCTTGAGTCTTGCCAACAACTCTTCGCCCAATGCCCGATCGCGCCGGGCAGCCATGCGCAGAACTTCACCGCGTACGTTCGGCGGGCCGGTCACCGCGACGCTGCCGCCCTTCGCTTCCTGCTGTCGCATCTCTTCCTGCATCCGCCGCTGGCCTTCCTGATCGACAATCTCGGCGGCGTCCCAGGCCTTGCGGAACAGTGTGCGCGCTCGTTCCTGATCCGCGTCCCAAAGAACATCCGCAATTCGCGCCTGGGTGCGCGCGCGCAGTTTCTGGTCGTTGTAACTGCCGGCATCAGCGGCCAGCGAAATCAGGAGCGACTGTGCTTGGGCCCGGCGTTCTTTCAGGATTCTTTCAGCTTCAGGATCTACGGCCGCCTTACCCTTGCTGGCGACGCTTTTGGCGGGAATAGTCTTGACTTCGTTTGCCTGGGCTGGTTGTCCGGCCGGTTGGGCCGTAGCCGTAGCGCACATGACCAGAAGGCAAATCAGGATTAGCAGCAGAGCACGGTTCATCTTTCAACCTCCGGAGACTCGATACACTAAAGCTTCTCAGCAACACGCCTCGGATCAGCACGCGGTTCCAGAATTTGATGCTGGGACTTGGAATAGATGAGCTAGACCGCTACGACTTCCATGTCGGGGTCGACTTCCTGCTTCAACATGCCTTCGATTGCCATCAGCGTGCCGGAGAGTGAACTAGGACAACTGCCGCAAGCACCTTGATAGCGAATCGTCAGCGTGTGGTCTTGCAGACCCATAATCTCGACATAGCCACCGTCACCCATCAACGCGGGTCTTACTTTCTCGTCGAGAATTTCGTTGATGCGCAACAGACGTGGATCGTCGCTCGTGACCGCGGCGATAGCGCCGCCGACCGCGGCGGCTGCGTTCGCTGCCGGCGTCGCCGAATCGGCTGCGCGGATCGGCACGGCCAGGGTCGGTAACAACTCGTCCCAATCGGCCGGGTCTTCCTTTTCGACCGTGATCATGTTGTCCATGTAGAAGACAGACACTACATTGCCGACTTCGAACAGCGATTTGGCCAGCGCATCGGCCTGGGCAGAGTCGGCTGAACCAAACTGGCGGGCAACGCCGTGGGTCACGGGCTCGCGCAAAATGAACTTCACTGCGTTGGGGTTGGGTGTTTCCTGGATATCACTAATTTTTGGCATTGGTCACTCCGTTACGGGTTGCGACCCATTATACGGTTTGGTTGGCTGATCCCGAAGTTGCCAAACGTAGTATTCGCCCGGCAAGTACTTTGACGCCAGCAGGTATTCCGGCAAGTCGCCTTATCAATAGGGGTAGCAAACTCTTGCGAATCCCTGAATGGACGAATATACTCGCGAGCCTCACTTGCCCCCCCTTTTTCTCTAAGGAGAGACAAGTTGAGATGAGGCAGACGATTGCGAGGGTCGTCTGCCTCTCTTCGTTAGTGGCCAGTGAGCAGTGGGCAGTGAACAGTGAGCAGTTAAGACGGCGAGATAGCGGCGAGAAGCGTCGAGATTAATTGTATCGAGGCTCATCAGAAGTTTGTTTGATTCTTGCTGCCCACTGCTGTTTGCCTCCTGCTCATTGCTCACTGCATACTGCCTTTACCCCGTGAGATACAACTTGCAATCTGGGCCGACGTACAAAAGACTTATCTCACGGGGTGAACTGACTCAATGAATATCGGCATTACAGTCTATCCAACCTACGGCGGCAGCGGCATCGTCGGTTCTGAGTTAGGCAAGGAACTCGCCGCCCGTGGCCATACGGTGCACTTCATTTCTTCGGCCCTGCCGACGCGCTTGACCGAATTGAACGAACGCGTGCGGTTTCACGAGGTCGAGATGATGTCCTACCCGCTGTTCGAACATCAGCCTTACACCCTGGCCCTGGCGACAAAGATGGCGACCGTGGCGGAAAGCGAGAACCTCGATCTGCTGCACGTGCATTACGCCATTCCCCACTCGATCAGCGCAATTCTCGCGCGGGAATCGTTGAAGCCGCACCGGCGCTTGCCGGTGATAACTACTCTGCATGGCACGGACATCACTCTGGTCGGAGCTGATCGATCCTATCTCCCAATTACGCGATACGCGCTCGAGCAATCAGACGGCGTCACCGCCATCTCGAATTATCTGAAGCAGGCGACGATTGAAGCTTTTCAGTTCGACCGCATTCAGGTCATTCCAAACTTTGTCTGCCCGTCGGAATACAAACACCGGCTCGATTGTGACTTGCGCAAGGCCCTTTCGCCCGAGGACGCGCCCATAATGGTTCACGTTTCGAATTTCCGTCCGGTGAAACGTCCGGTCGATTGTGTTGAGATTCTGGCGCGAGTGCTCCGGAAAACTGACGCGCGACTGGTGATGGTCGGCGATGGCAGTGAACGGACCAACGCGGTTCATCGGGCGCGTTGTCTGGATGTTTATGACAAATGTGTCTTTGTGGGGAAACAGCCGCGCATCGTCGACTATCTTTGCGCGGCGGACGTTTTGTTGTTGCCGTCTGAACAGGAATCGTTTGGGCTCGCGGCACTGGAAGCGATGGCTTGCGAAGTTCCGGTGATTGCTTCGCGCGTGGGGGGTGTCCCCGAAGTTGTCGACGATGGCGAAACCGGATTTCTCAGTGCGGTCGGTGATGTCGATAAGATGGCCGATGACGCCGCGCGCTTGTTAACCGATGAAAAGCTCCGACGCGAAATGGGGCGACGGGCGAGGGAGTCAGCCGTCTCACGCTACAGCACTGATAGGATCATTCCGCAGTACATCGAATTCTACGAACGGGTCCTCGGCAGCCAGTGAGATGCAAATTCCTTCTCTGTTTCATCCAAGTTTTGAGCCTTCTATTGTTTAGCAAGATAGCTTGTTGACGGCTTCAAGAAGCGTGAAATAAAACTCTTGACGGCCTCTCCGAAGATCACTAACATGCTGGCCGTTCACGGGCTCCTCTGCCGGTATTACGTGATGCCTCAGCAATCAGCCTTGCTCCTTATGACCCACAACCTGAGGAGGGCATGATGGTAAACCTTCGATTCCAAGCACCGCTTAAGAATGTGAGAAAGCCATTATTAATGGTAGCAGGGCTCTTAGCATGCTTCAGTTTACTTACCTGGTCGCCACTTCCAACGTCAACCGATAGCGCGCACCTTGGTATACAACAGCAGCCTATCTCACCACGTGGCAAGACCTTGTCTCAGGAACGACGCGCGCGACAGAGTGAGAGTTTTAGGCGCGGTCGCGAATTACTGCTCGAAAAAGGGGTACCTTTTGAGCCGGAAGAATTGCTAGACCCCGGATGGCAAAAGAATCTCAAGGCGAAATTTGCGCAGATGCCCGAAATGCAAGAGACACGTGTTGTCTGGACAGGGCAGCTACAAGGAGTGCACTTGGCTGACACGCTGTACTTGCCTGAAAAGGTTGAGGTCACCGGAGACACCGTAATTCTCGCTAATCAAGTGATCTTCGAAGGAAGAGATGCGGTAATCAAGGGACATCACAGCGTGTACTTCTTCCCAACCACCATGGAAGGAGTCTTGGGCTCTACTTTAGAAGCAGCCATTAGAAAGCAGGGAGGGCCGTTCTCAACCGTCAGCTATAGAACTTCATCGGCTGGAAGTCTGAGAACTCCACCGAAGTGGTTTGTTCCTCAGTTACTCCAAGAGGGCTGGAGCCTCACAATCGATACAAGCGGTAAGGGCTGGTTTGAATGGCTCGCGGAGCAAAAGAAAAAGAAGGCTACGAAGAAGGTCGGTTTCGTTAAGACTTCTTTTCAGGAAATCACCAATCACAACGGCCCAGAGGGTAGCCTGGGGGCAACAGGTGATGACGTGGGGCCAACATGCAATGGAGTTCCCGATCCGTCTCCCCCTGGAGATAACGGCAACTGTCCCTCGAGCGATCCAAATGGTAAAACCGGATTTTCTGGCAATAACGGCTGCACTGGGCTTACAGGCCTCCTCGGAAACATTGGCGGTGATGGAGGCAATGCAACTCCCATCTTTGCAATAATCACGAACACGAGCGGCACGTATCGCTATCTAGCCAATGGCGGTAAAGGAGGAAAAGGAGGCCGGGGCGGAACCGGGGGTATTGGCGGTACGGGCGCCCAAGGCGGACCCGGAGGTGACGGAGCAGACTGTCAATGCGGCCAGGGAGGCGCTGGTAATGGCGGACGGGGCGGCATGGGTGGACGAGGAGGCAAAGGGGGCACCGGCGGAAAAGGGGGACAGGGAGGCCCGGGAGGATGGGGCCAGGATATTTCGGTCACTCACCCGGCGGGCTTTACTGGCTTTACCTATGAATTATTTGGAGGAGCCGCCGGCGAACCGGGTGACCAGGGACAGGGAGGGCCGCCCGGAACGAACGGATCCGGCGGAGAATCAGGAAGGAAAGCTACGACGACTAATTGTTCATCATCGAGCCCAGTGGACGGCCCGCCAGCGCTCAACACAGGCAATTTGGGCGGCGGTGAAGCTGGTCAGGGCGGAACGGTAGGTGTCGATCATATGGCGGATCGACCAGGGCATTTTAGTGAAACTATAAGTGGCGGTGGAGGTGGTGGCACGCATTGCTCTGCTGGTGAGGGTCTTATTCTGGAAGGGCAAGAAACCGATTGTACGCCAATCTTAATCGACGTAGCAGGAAATGGCTTCAATCTTACCAACGCAGCAAACGGCGTCAACTTCGATCTAAACGGCGATGGCACTGCCGAACACATCTCCTGGACGGCGGCGGGGTCAGATGACGCCTGGCTCGCTCTCGACCGCAATGGCAACGGCCTAATAGAGAATGGCACAGAGCTATTCGGGAATTTCACACCGCAGCCTCAGTCGGCGACCCCAAACGGCTTCATAGCGCTGGCGGAGTTTGATAAAGCAGAGAATGGCGGTAACGGTGACGGCCGGATTGACCGGAATGACGTCATCTTCTCATCGCTTAGGTTATGGCAGGACACCAATCACAACGGCGTCTCTGAGCCAGGAGAATTACATCCGCTCCTATCGCTGGATGTGAAGGCATTGGACCTTGATTACCGTCGGTCGCGCAGAGTCGATCAGTACGGAAACGAATTCAGATATCGCGCGAAGGTGTACGACAAGCGCGGAGCGAGTGTCGGCCGATGGGCATGGGACGTGTTTCTTGTAAGCGCTCCTTAGAACACTGCTGGCAAACTCATGTTGGGAGTAGAGCCCGCGTTTCCCTTTTGAAGGAGCGCGGGTTTTTTTCTTCACGCTGGCGCAGGTTCGTTCTGATCTGCTGACGAACTCTTGACGGAAATGGCGCTACGGCGTAGAAGCATCTTATGAAACGAAAACTCCTGCTTACATTTTCTTTGGTTGTTGGCTTAACAATTGAGGCACTCCCGCAGCAACCAACTCCTTCGCCACCCCCTGCAACGACCACTCCGACCGCGACCCAGCAACCAATACCGCCACCACAAAAGCTCGAAGCAGAAGACGTCGTACGCATCACGACGAACCTGGTGCAGGTGGATGCGGTTGTCACCGACAAAAACGGCAAGGTCGTGACCGATCTGAAGCCTGAAGAGATCAAGATTTACGAAGACGGCAGGCAGCAGAAGATCACGAACTTTTCTTACAACCTCTCTGAGACTTCCGAAACACCTGCGCGCCCGGCTAAGCCGGGGACCGTCGATAAGAACGCGCCGCTGGTTCCGCCGACCCGGCTCAAACCAGAAGACATTCGTCGCACGATCGCGATCGTGGTTGACGATCTCGGCCTCTCTTTCGAGAGCACCTATTACGTGCGCCGCGCGCTCAAGAAATTTGTGGACGAACAGATGCAATCCGGCGATCTCGTGGCCATCATCCGCACCAGTGGGGGCATTGGAGCTCTACAGCAATTCACTTCGGACAAGCGCCAACTGTACGCCGCTGTCGAGCGGGTGAAATGGAATGCCAGCGGGCGGAGTGGGGTGGGCGCATTCGCGCCACTCCAGCCTCCTACCCCGGGTGAGTTCGGGGCCGAGATAGACGCGAAGAACGAAGAGCTGGATCAGTTTCGCGAAGACGTGTTTGCTGTCGGAACGCTCGGCGCGGTCAGCTATGTCGTGAAAGGACTGCGCGAATTGCCGGGTCGCAAGTCGATTCTTTTGGTATCAGACGGCTTGAGAATCTATAACCGGGACGATGCCACGCGCAACTACCTGGCGGCGCAAAGGCTGCAACGGTTAATTGACGAGGCGGGCCGTGCCTCGGTTGTGATCTATACCATGAACGCGACCGGGCTCCAGACGTTGGGCTTGACCGCAGCCGATAATCCGGGAGGTGGCGACGTTCAGCAAATGTTAAGCAGCCGCCGCAATGCTGCTTTCGAAACCCAGGAAGGACTGGATTCTCTGGCTCGACAAACAGGTGGTATCGCCATCCGGAATACCAATGACTTGAGCGGTGGTATCCGCCGTGTGTTGGAGGACCAGAAAGGCTATTACCTGATTGGTTATCGCCCCGATAGCTCGACTTTTGATCTCAGGACCGGGAGGCGAACTTTTCACAAACTCTCGTTGAAAGTCGAGCGACCAGGAAAATTCAACGTGCGCATGCGCAACGGTTTCTATGGAGTTAGCGATGATCTACCACGCGCGCCCGTAACACGAACGCTCGCGCAGCAGATGCTTGGGGCGTTGACGTCGCCGTTTGGCTCGACTGGCGTCCACTTGCAATTGACATCCCTCTTTGCAAACGATCCCAAGTTGGGTTCATTCATGAAGTCAATGTTGCACGTCGATGTGCGCGACCTCACCTTCACTACCGAGGCAAATGGTCTTCACAAGTGCGTCTTTGATGTGCTGGCCATGACGTTTGGCGACAACGGCGTGCCCGTCGACCAGAGCGGCCGCACGTATACTCTGCAGTTGCCCGAGGTGATGTACAAGCGAGCGCAGCGCGGCGGCCTGGTTTACTATGTAACCGTCCCAATCAAGAAGCCGGGTGCCTACCAGTTGCGGATATCTCTCCGCGATTCCAGTACCGAGCGGATCGGCGCCGCCAGCCAGTTCGTCGAAGTTCCGGACCTCAAGAAAAACCGCCTCGCGGTTTCAGGCGTGGCGATTAACGGGAGGAATCCAGGAGAGAAGACTACAGGTTCCGCGGGCGCCAAACCCCAACTGCCCGCACCAGCAACCGGCGCCGACCAACCGGCGACAGGTGCGAACTCGGGGGCGCAGGATCAGGAAGGGGTCGACCAGGGAAATCCCGAAGCCAGCCCGGCCGTGCGCCATTTCAGTCGGGGGATGTTGATGGACTACGCTTTTATTATTTACAACGCGCGCCTCGACAAAGCGACCAACAAGCCGCAACTGTTCGCGCAAGTGCGGCTGTTTCGCGACGGGAAACTGGTGTTCACGGGAAAAGAAAACTCGCTGGCTCTGACCAACGCACCTGACTGGAAACGAGTGACCGCTGGCGGTTCAATTCAACTTGGCACTGACCTCGCGCCGGGCGAATACGTGCTGCAAGTAGTGGTTAAGGATATGCTGGCTGACGAGAAGCACCGCACCGCAACTCAATGGATGGATTTTGAGATCATTAAGTGAAGTAACTATTCGATCGGATCTGGGGGCTCCCATGAAGCGACACCACTTCCTTGCGGTCATCTTAATTGCGCAACTCGCCGCGGGCGCTTTGGCCCGGCAGCCGCGCCCGTCGATTCTCGAGCCACCGCCATCACCGCGGCAAATTACCCAGCAACCTGCACTGCAACCGCAGAAGCCCGATGCAGACGACGTCGTGCGTATCACGACCAACCTGGTTCAGGTCGACGCGGTCGTAACCGACAAGAAGGGCAAGGTTGTTACCGATCTGAAACCCGAAGAGGTGCAAATCTCGGAAGATGGCAAGCCGCAAAAGATCACCAACTTTTCTTACATCGTTACGGAAACTCCGGAAGCCGGTGCGCGTCCGGCCAAGCCGGCAAACGCAGACAAGAACGCGCCGCCGGTGCCCACGGCTCGGCTCAAGCCTGAAGATATTCGCCGCACGATTGCCCTGGTCGTTGACGATCTCGGTCTGTCTTTTGAAAGCACTCACTATGTGCGGCGAGCCCTGAAAAAGTTCGTCGATGAACAAATGCAATCAGGTGATTTGGTGGCCATTATTCGCACCGGAAGTGGCGTGGGTGCATTGCAGCAATTCACCTCAGATAAGCGTCAGCTTTACGCGGCCATCGAGCGAGTGAAGTACAACTTGAACGGCCGGGCCAATATCGGGGCATTTGCCCCGATGCAGCCGCCGACTGAAGGTGAAATGGGTCGGGAGATCGATGCCGCGAACGAGGATCTGGATCAGTTCCGCGAGGATCTGTTCGCGGTTGGGACGCTCGGCGCGGTGAGCTATGTGGTAAGAGGCCTGCGCGAGCTACCGGGTCGCAAATCGATTCTATTGATTTCGGATGGGATCAAGTTCTTTGAGACCGGCGATCCAAGCCGAAGCTTCCGTACGGCGGAGAGACTACGTCGTTTGGTGGACGAGGCAGGCCGCGCCTCCGTCGTGATCTATACGATGAGCGCGATTGGCCTTCAAACGATTGGGCTCAACGCCTCCGACAGCACAAGCGGCTCAATCTCGTCAGGACCGCCTCAGCTTCTGGACATAATTCAGGCTCGCAGCAGACAACTCTTCGACCAGCAGGGAGGCCTGGATTTTCTGGCTGACCAGACCGGTGGAATTGCCCTTCGCAATAACAATGATCTCAGCGTCGGCATCCGTCGCGTGTTGGAGGATCAGAAGGGCTACTACCTCATAGGCTATCGCCCCGACAGCTCGACCTTCGATCTCAGGACCGGAAAGCGAAGGTTTCACAAGCTCTCGTTGAAAGTCGAGCGACCAGGAAAATACAACGTGCGCATGCGCAACGGTTTCTATGGAGTTAGCGATGATGAACCGCGCGCGCCGGTGAAACGAACGCTGGCGCAACAGATGTTAGGGGCGTTGACGTCGCCGTTCGGCTCGACCGGCGTCCACCTGCAATTGACATCACTTTTTGCAAACGAACCCAAGTTGGGTTCATTCATGAAGTCAATGTTGCACGTCGATGTGCGCGACCTCACCTTCACCACCGAGGCAAATGGTTTTCATAAGTGTGTCTTTGATGTGCTGGCCGTAACTTTTGGGGACAACGGCGTGCCCGTCGACCAGAACGGCCGCACATACACCCTGCAGTTGCCGGACGCCCTTTACAAGAGGGCGCAGCGCGCCGGCCTGGTTTATAGTGTAACCGCCCCAATCAAAAAGCCGGGTGCCTACCAGTTGCGGATATCTCTCCGCGATTCCAGCACCGAGCGGATCGGCGCCGCCAACCAGTTCGTCGAGGTTCCGGACCTCAAGAAGAACCGTCTCGTGCTCTCAGGTATAGCGATTAGCGGGAGGAATCCCGGCGAGGGAGCTACCATCGCTCCCGGTGCAGCGCCGCAAGCTTCACCAGCCGCCGGAAACCAACCGGCGACAGGTGCGAACTCGGCGGCGCGGGATCAGGAAGGTCTTGACCAGGGAAATCCTGAAGCCAGTCCGGCCGTGCGCCATTTCAGTCGGGGCATGCTGATGGACTACGGCTTTATTATTTACAACGCCCGCATCGACAAAGCGACGAACAAACCGCAACTGCTGGCGCAAGTGCGGCTGTTTCGCGACGGAAAACTGGTGTACACGGGAAAGGACAACCCGCTGGGTCTGACCGACGCACCTGACTGGAAACGAGTGACCGCTGGCGGTTCAATTCAACTTGGCACTAACCTTCTGCCGGGCGAATACGTGCTGCAAGTAGTGGTTAAGGATATGCTGGCTGACGAGAAGCACCGCACCGCAACTCAATGGATGGATTTTGAGATCATTAAGTGAGGTAATTGTCGGTCCGACCTACCTACTTCCGCAAAGTTTTTGAGCAATCAGATCAGCAGCCCTACGATGACCGGTCGCATCCCAGTGCCCGTTCCCGATATCGCTCCCGAATCCATGCAGGAAAACTTTGTTCTGATCGGCATAGGCCTGCATCGGTTCAGCCAGGTCCAGGAACTCGATCCGTTCCCGTTCCGCCCAGCCCTTAAGTCTTAGATTAGGATAGAAAATGGTTTCCGCGCCCACGTGTTGCAGAAACCTCTGTCGCACCGCTGCGTCCGGATAAACCTGAATCGCATTACTCAAAGTAACCAGTAGAAACCTGGATCTCCTTTCCACGACATCATCCCGCATCAGCCTGATCAATCCTTCGGTAACGTTCCAGGCTTCCTTCCAGTTCCCGTCCCGCGGTTCGATGTAGATCATGTTATCGATGCCGATGTCTTCGGCGTTGCGAACGGCCGGTGTGGAATCAGCAGCGGGTTTTGTTTGTGTTTCGGCCAGCCGTCGCCGGTTACTCCAATCGGTCAACTTAAGCTTGGCTACGAATTGAACGTAATGCACCAATTGCACAACCCTTAATTGATTGTGCAGCCATCGGCCGAACCTGTTTAGTTTCGAATCACGCCGCCGGTAAGTGCGCGAGTCGCGAAACGATGAATCATAAGTCAGCTCGCTGTTGCGATAGACGAAGTAGGGAACTTCCTCAGTCCTGCTCAGCGCGCGTGAGTTGTCATAGATGTCGTTGTGAGTAGTGAAGGCAAGCACTACGAGATCGGGCGCGTAGTACCAGACTTTTTGTCTGAGCGTTAGCAACTCCTGCGCGGTGCCATAACCGGAAACGCCGAAGTTGATCACCTCGACTTGCTTTCCCGGAAAGGCGTTGCACTCCTGAAGCTTTCGCTCCAGCAACGACCAAAACGCTTGTTCCATCGGCAGGTGCATCGCTTCCGAAAAAGAATCGCCAAGGACGGCAATTCGCACTGTGCCGGCGGGCTTCGCCTTTGCATGCTCGCGGTCGCGGAGGCCGTCGCTGTTGATGCGGACGTACGATTCACCCTCTCTCTGGTAATTACCTTCGACACCGGGCTTGAGCGCGAAGCCACGATAGTAATCGGTCGTGTAAAAGAGCGGAAAGGAATAGCCGATCACGCGTAGAAGAATCTCGCTCATGATAAGGCCTAAGAGCAGCCCGAAAGAGACGAGCAGTAGTTTCTTCTTGAGATTGCGCGGGCGTTTCATCCTGTGAGCGAGTTCAAATCACCCCTTTTGGTAGACGATCCAGCACCACGTTGCCAGTCGATAGCGCTCCAAAAAACGATGCCAGGGGCTTGCGCGCCAGGCCGGCTGTTGGGTCTGCCGGTGAATAACCTGGAAGCCACACTTCTGTCCCAGCACCTCCAGGCTCTTGATTGAAAAGACGTAGTTGTGATGTCCCAACGCGAGATGCTTGTAAGGTCTGCTCTTTAACTTGAGCGCGGACAGGACATCCTTGATCCGCGAATCCAAACTCTGATAGTTCGGGACCACCACGACGAGGCAGCCGCTTTCATTCAGCAATTCCCGGCACCTCTGCAAGGTCGAAACGGGATTGCTGGTGTGCTCCAGGACATGCAGCATCGTGATGATGTCATACTTGCGCGTGAACTGAATGTCTTCAAGCGTGCCGTGATGAATGGGGAAACCGGCTTTCTCAGGAACATTCTCAGTGACGTGCTTTGAAAGGTCGGTGCCTTCGACTTCATAACCTCTCGTGCGGGCCAGGTGCGGTAACAGCCCACTTCCTGTGCCCACATCCAGAAGCGATTTTCCCGGCGCGTGCCTGCCAATAAAATCAAGATAGTCCTGGACCTGCCGGTGAACTGCCGGCTCGAACCGGTCATAATCGAATTCCATGTTGCAGCCCCAGCCATCGAAGTATTCGGGATCGTCATAGAGCGCGATGGTTTCTTCAGTGGCTGAGATCGGCGTGACAACGTATTCACACTGGTCGCATTTGAATATTTGTTTGCCGGTAAAGTCCGCCCCTATGCGCCGCAAGCTGCGACCGCAGAGAAGGCATGGAGCCTCGTTTTTGGAGTTTAAAGTCATTCGGAGATCGTGAAAAGACAATCGTGGTTGTACTACACGGGGTTATGGAAGCTCAAGCTTGAGGGCTACCAGCCCGAACCGACAAAGGTGTATAGAGTACCGACTTTAGTCGGGTCTTTGCTGGAGCGGAAAAGACCGACTGAAGTCGGTTCCGCAACGCCGCTAGCCAATGTTAGAGCCCTTCGGTCAACGGATTATGCTAGATTCTCTCGGCGGGCAATCCTTCGGATGAAGATTCTACAGATATGTTCGGCGCACCAACTCGGCGGTGGCGAAAAACATCTGGCTGATCTCGCGAACGCGCTGGCGCGGCGCGGTCACGGTATTTTCGTGGCGCTTAGTCCTTCCTCGCCGCTGCTGGCCGAACTTTCCGCGGTGCCTAAAGACAATATCGTTGAACTGAGGATGCGAAATTCCTTGAATGTCGCCAGCGCTTTGAACCTGGCCCGATTTGCCCGCGAGCACCAAATCGAAATCATTCATGCCCACGTCGCGCGCGACTATCCGTTGGCGGCTTTTGTCAGCCGGCGAGCCGGCGCGCAACTCGTGCTTACTCGACACGTACTGTTTCCCATGAGCGGAATTCACCGGCTGACACTTCGACGTACGGCCCGCGTCATCGCCGTCTCTCAGGCCGTCGCCGCAACACTTCGCGATCAAAACATCTTCGCTCCAGACAGGATCGTTCTTATTCATAACGGCATCGATGTTGAGCGGTTTGCGCAGGGAAGGGAACAAGCCGCTAACGAGAAGCAGAGTAGTAAGAGACTATGCGTAGGAATGGTCGGACATTTGGCGCCCATCAAAGGGCAGGAAGATTTCATACGCGCGGCGGCGATTGTCTGTAGTCTTCGCGACGACGTCGACTTTGTCATTGCCGGAGAGGACAAGTCGCCCGGCGGCGAAAATCGACGGAACATCGAAAGGTTGATTGAGGGATTAGGTCTGGCTCAGCGTATTCGCCTGAGCGGTTGGGTTGATGATGTAGCGAAACTGCTCCCCACGTTTGATCTCTTCGTTTCGCCTTCGCGCTCAGAGCCTTTTGGTCTTTCGATCGTCGAAGCCATGGCCAGCGGCGTGCCCGTTGTCACGAGCATGTCCGAAGGCGCGCGCGAGATTGTCGAGGATGACCAGACGGGTCGACTTGTTCCGATCGGGAATGTACAAGCTTTGGCGAATGCAATTGGCGAATTATTATCTGACCGGAAGCAGGGCGATCGTCTTAGCGTGAATGCTGAGCGCGTCGTTCGGGAGCGTTTCTCGCTGGAACGGATGATTGTGGAAACCGAGAAAGTGTATGGCCAGGTCCTGAGGCGGTTATGATCAGACTGCGGCTGAGAACAACTTGATTTCAGGAGCATCATCCGTCAATCGAACCATCCTCTCGTACTGAAAACCCATCTTCCCGAGCAAGCGGATTGAGCTCTGATTGTCTGGATTAACCACCGCCAGCACTCGTTTCGAACCCAGCGTTTCCCTCGCGTACGACATCACTGCCGAAGCTGATTCGAAAGCGTATCCACGGGACCAAAACTCAGGCAGCAGTGCATAACCGATATCTACGTCCTCGAACATATCTCTTTTCAGCAGGCCGCAGATACCAACCGGCGCACCCGTCTCTTTTTCTTCTACAGCCATTAGTCCAAAGCCGAACTTTTCATAACTGGCGATCGGGCCTTTGAGAATATATGCACGCGCCTCTTCGATCGTGCGCACGCCCCGGTCGCCGATGTTCTGAATAAAAGAAGGTTCGTTGAGCAGGCGCAGAATGAATTCCGCGTCATCAGCCGAAAGCCGGCGAAGTTGCAATCTGTCCGTTTCGAGGAACATATCGTTAACGAAAACCCTACGCGCCAGTTGCCCTTGCTACCGCTGCTTGGCAAAGGACGCTCTGATTGTCCTCAATTTCTTCACGCGGTCCGCGGTAGGCGCCAGGGTCGAGTTTTCCAGCACTGAATACCTGAGCGCCTTCTTCTCCTTGTCAAACTCGGCGAGCAGAAAGACGATCTTCTCTCCCGTGAAGAACTCTTTTTTGGAGGGGGCTTCCGCGCCTGAGCAGAATCATTTTCCATTTTCCATATCACATTTTTCATTTGGTCATTATTGTTTGTGTCCGTTCGTGTGATTTCGTGGATCGTCCTTCATTACTCATCCGAGCGAACGATTCACGAAATTACACGAAGCAACGTGAAATAAATCCGGCAAATGGCGGATGAAAAATGACAAATGAGAAATGGAAAATGGTTCTTTCTCCCTCATCTAGAGGACTTGCTCACCTCAACAAAGTACAAATCAGTCGCCACCGCAAACTCATCTTTCCGAAGGCGCGTCTTCATAGTCTTCCATTCAGTCGTAGCTTGGATGATCTGCCATTTGTCCTTCGTGCCTACGCGCACAGGCATCGCAAACTTCGGCTCATCCACTTTCCAACGATAAGAGACGCCGCCGTCTGTGAACTTCAACTCCAGGATTGGAATCGCTGTGTGGCGCAGGTACTGGTCGAAGATGGGCGTCAGGTTCCGGTTCGTCTTCCGGTTAAAGCCCGTCTTCCGGTTAAAGCCCGTCTTCCGGTTAAAGAAAGCCACGATGTCCTCGGTCATAATGTTCTGATACTTGAACGTCTGATAGAAGTCGCGCAGCAGTGCCCACCAACGCTGGTCATCGTTAACGATGCTGCGCAGCGTGTTAATGAAGAGCGCGCCCTTGAAGTACTGGTCCTGCGGCGGCGTGGCATTCGTGCCGCGCAGCGCGATTATTGGTTGCTGGTTGCGGACCTTGGCCCGGTAACCGTTCGTGTATTTCAAATAGTCGTCGTGCCCGTACATGTATTCGACATAGAGGCACTCGAGGTAGGTCGTCCAACCTTCATGAATCCACATGTCGGACCGGTCGGCGGCGCTGATGCTGTTGCCGAACCATTCGTGCCCGCTTTCGTGAATGATGATGAAGTCAAACCGCGGCGAGATACCGACGCCGGTCCAGTCGCGTTCGAGATATCCGTTCGCAAAGCGATTGCCGTAGGTGACCGCCGACTGATGCTCCATGCCTGAGTAAGGCACTTCGATTAACTTATAGCCGTCCTTCTTGAATGGGTACTCGCCGAAATAATGCTGGAAGGCTTCGATCATCCCGCGCGCCTGCGCGAACTGCTTTTTGGCCCGCTCCAGATTTTCGGGCAGCGCGTAGAAGTCGAGCGCGAGATCGCCGAGCCGCTCTGACCAGTGCTCGTACTTCCCGATATTCACCGAGACGTTGTAGTTGTTGATGGGATAGTGCACCAGCCAGTCCCAACGCGTGTAGCCGTCGCCGAGGTCGGTCTTGCCCATGAACTTGCCGTTGGATACGTCAGTGAGACTGTTGGGTATCGCGACGCTTATCTGCATCGACTCGACTTCATCTTTCCAATGGTCTTTGTTCGGCCACCAGATGCTGGCGCCTTCACCCTCGCACGCGGTAAAGATCCACGGACGGCTCATCGGGTCCGTACCGAAAGTGAACCCGCCGAAGCGACCAATCGTCTGTGGTGTGCCCGAGTAGTAGAAGTCGATTGAGTAGACGCGCCCGGCTTTGAGGGTTTCAGGAAAGTCGACGAAGACCGCACCTGAGTCGCGCTCGTATTTAAGTTCTTTCTGATCTCTGACCCCTGACTTCTGACCTCTGAACTGAATCTTATCGACCTTCAAATTGTCATAGAGGTCGAGCTGAATGCGCGTATCGTCCCTGAGCATCTTGAAGCGGATCCGATTTCTGCCGCTGACAAACTTCTTTTCCGGATCGACGCGAATGTCGAGATGATAGAAGAGCAGATCGTTGTTCGCCCGGTACCGACCGTACTCTCCGCGCAGGATATTGGCGTGAGTTGGCGGCGTCGCGACTGGCGGCGTGCCGGTGCGTTGCGGCGTCTGCGCAGCAAGTGGCCATGCGGCATGCGCCAGCACTAAGAGAACAACCACTACACAACTGCGAAACATTGGATGAAACATACCGCGACCTCATCAGGATTTCAATCAAGGCTGTTCGTCTGCCACGCTGCGGCCAGAGCTTCACCGCTGGCAACCATGATTGCGAGACCGTGATGAAGGGCCCGCTGTTTTCGCGACAGGTGCAGCAGTGCTACAATTCCGCCGCGCTAACCTCATATTTGGCTGGAGCGCGAGGCACCTTATGGAAAAAACTTACGTCGAACAACGCGACGGCGGCTACTGGATTGAAGGCACTCGCATCTCGCTCGAATCCATTGTCTATGCGTTTAAGCGCGGTTCGGCGCCAGAGTCGATAAAGCGCTCATTTCCGCTGCTCAGTCTCGAAGAGATCTACGGCGCGATTACTTTCTATCTTTCTCACGAGCAGGAGATTGACTCGTACCTTGCCCAAGCCGAAACCGAGCTCGACGCGGAGTCTGAAGCGCGTAACGCCCAAGCGCGCGCAGCGAATCCCGAATTATTCGAGCGTCTAGAGCGGGCCCGTCAGGAGCGCGAAACCACTCCCAGATGAAAGTGCGGTTTCAGGCAGACGCGGATCTCAACGAAGAGGCGTGATCCCGACCGCCAGGCTCAGCGGCGGTCCTGCGCACGAGAAACAGAAGCGTTCCGTGGGGCGGGCTGGTTGCTCACCCACGGTCTGATCTTGGCCAGCTTCGCTCCCATAGTGCCTTCAGCAACTTCGGTGTCGTAAGCCGCCTGAGCGCGCAACCAGTATCCATTGGAAAGTCCAAAGAACCGGCAGAGACGCAAATCAGTATCGGCGGTGACGCCGCGCTTACCAGCGACGATCTCCGCGATACGCTGGGCCGGGACGCTGATTTCCTTAGCGAGCCGATACCGGCTAATTCCCATCGGGCTTAGGAACTCTTCCAAAAGCAGTTCACCTGGCGTTACGGGTTTGAGCTTTCTCATGACGGATCTCCTTCAGTGATAGTCCACAATCTCAACGTCCTCTGCGCCGGCATCGGTCCAGCGGAAGCAAACGCGCCATTGATCATTGATGCGGATGCTCTGCTGTCCGTGGCGCTTCCCTCACGATGGGCGGTACACCTTAATCAACTGCCCTCCCAGTTCGCCCGCCGCGGCAATAGACGCGGCAATGCGTTGCGCTTGGCCGATGCGATCAGGATCTTCGGTGCAGATGATGATTCTCGCCTTATTGATGATCTTGTCCCACCGATATTGTCACCTCGATCACTGCCCGTGGACGAATGTTCGAGTTCTCACCTTGAGCAAAGCGCACTACATCCTCAGAGATCGTGCCAACCCATTGGCCAATGAGAAGGTCCACCAAATACTGCTCCAACGGGATGGCTACCGCACGCACCTCGTGATATCCAACAGTGAACGTTTCGGCGGAGGCACTCTTTTTGTTACCACGCCTGATCGCCACAAGGTGTTTTGCAGGAATTACCAGCACTTCCCCAGCAGACGCGATAAGCCAATAGGCCGCAGTCGCTGACCATTTCAAAATATCGTTGAGTTGCTTACTTTCAATTCTCCAAGAGTCGGTACGAGGCCTCCTCTTGCCATGACGCTGCAGGAGCCTTGATTTCTTTACCTGAACCAGGTCGACCCAAGTGGCACGGTAACGACCGCTCACCGTTGCATTCAGAAGCCAAGCTAAATCGCAGCCGTATACCGGCTCCTCGATACTCTTAGACACTGGACGCTGCTGCACTGACAGGATCGGCGCCGGAGAGCGGGAGCGGCTTGAGCCGAGCAATTTGAGTCGAGGCTGAACCTCTCGGAACTCTACTTCGATCTCCTTCACGAGCGCCTTTGTCAGCGCCTCCTCAATGTCTCCACCCTGATCCCTTACTTCATCCGCGAACCTACGAGTAGCACGCCGGACAGCGTTCGCTATAGCCTGTTCGACTCCGATAGAGCCAAGCCAAGTCGCTGACAATGGTTCCAGCGGATGCGGGAAGATCGGAGTGCCATCCATGAAATGGGCGGCGGCATCGGCTAGAGTTCTAGCTAACCCTGACTCTGGATCCTCTAGTCCGTGCAGCAACGTCCACAGGCCCCGTGCCTTCAGTCGAAGATCTTCGTCCTCGTCACTGCAAGCATTTTCGAGAGCACGTCGTACTACCGGCGCGGTAGTCGAGAGTTCGAGCGTCACCGCTTGCGCAACATCTCCAAGTTTGGAAGACCTTGGGAGAATCCAGGGAAGCGACTGAGCCCACAGATCAGGAGCAGTTGCGGCAAGCGAAGCTATCTTGGCCCGAAGCCCTACGAGTTCGGTTTCGTGTTGCCAAGAGTTCGCTTCATACTTCGCAAGCGTGCGCAGCGATGCCCACAGTTCCACCATCGGCAGCAAGACGTCGGTGATTCCGGCAGTGCTATCAATGTTGATTTTGTTAAGGTGTTCACTAATCAGTTCGGGAGATGGTTCCCTCTCTTCTTCCGCAATGCGCAGACCAATAGAGAACCCAAGTTCCAGCCTGAAGTGATCCGGGCAAGCCCGAGCTGCCGCAGCGAATGCGCGGCCAGCTTGACCGTATGACAGCGGATGTGACCAAAAGTCTTTTTCGCTTCTGCCTCCGGAAGATTGAGGCACTCCATGCCATTGAGAACGGAGAAGCGCTTCAAGCCGTTCGTGTCCACGTGTCATTGCGACCGCAACAGGATCTGAGCTACCGGAAGAACGACTCCAGTTCTCTACGAGTTCATCCAGGGAACTAATGGCATTTGATTGTTCATCGGAATCAAGGAGGCTATCGATTACAGCGGTGGCATCAGAAGGAATGTCATACTTCGCTAGTGCTTGTACGACATTGCCAGCTCTCAGGTCGCTGTCTAATGCCGCTCGAAGCATTGGACCACGCCGCTCGCGCGACAAGAACGCGATCATCTCTGGCCTTTCTCCAATGATCGTCGCGACAATCTCATCCGCAAGCACTGATGAGTAGCCTTCAAAATCGCACTTGGAAAGCGCATTTATGACAGCCCTCTCTGGTGGCCTTTTGTAGTAGATGTTTCCGTTTCCGTTTGCGCGACGCCACACCCACCAGCGACCAACCCAGTCGGGCTTAAGTTCGGCCAGGCGCAAAACCATCCCTTGCCGAATGCCAGGTCCGCTTGATTTATCGAGTGCCCGTGTCTGAAAGTTGTACTTGGGATCTTTTTCCCATAGCGAGTCAAGAAGCGGAAAGCCGCTGGTATTGCCTTCACTTGTTGGATAGCTCCACTTCGCAGCGAAGTGCCGCAGTTTGATGGATTCTTCTTCATTGATTCCATTAAGGAATTTGTCAATGTGCTTGTGCTCAAGCCAACGCAGACCGTCGTCTTTGAATAGATCGACTTGCTCCAATAGCTCCGACAGACTTGTTGCCTTCTCGGCTGCCGCGAGAGTTTCTTTTTCGCTCCAGGTCATCCAGATCGATCCCCCAATTTCTTCTGGCCAGAGCATTGTCGCCCGCTGACGCGGGCGGAGGTTGGCGGTGACGTTTACTGAGCTGAAGCCGCCAACAATGCCTGTTCGACGGCCGCTGGCAACGGCACGGGATGGAAGCGATTTGCGAGAAAGGCATAGTCTTCACCGCTTTCGTCGACAACGCGCAGGTAGCCTTCCGCTGCCGCTTCGTCATCAGGAATGACGCGATACAATTTGCCGACTTCGAGCGAAGCCGGATAGTCACTGTTATCGAGACAGACTGCAAAATGAATGGCTTGGTGCTCCATGTTGCTGATCACTAGTCTAAGGCGGTCAGCTTGATTTTGCACTCTAGCTTACCGATGCATGTCACCAATCGAACATCAGGTGGCACTATTGATGGCTAACTTCTCGACTCCCGCGCCGGTCGTTTCCGACTGGTTGCCCTCGAACCAGCGCTTAGACCGCGCTCTTTGATGCGTCGAAGGGCGTCATTGATACGCGATTGGTAGCCAGGGCCGAGCGACCGGAAGAACGCGATTACGTCTGCGTCCAAACGGATGGTCGTAAGCACCTTCGTTGGCGCCTTCTGGGCTCCGCGGCCTCGACGCATGACCGGTGGTCCAAGCATCTCCTCCGACCACGGAGGGTTCTCGCGATCAACGACCTTTGCCGAAAGTTTCCTCGGCGGTTTCAAAGTAATAGCGCGCTTCATATTTTTCAGCCTTGCGTAATGAGATGACGTGCATGTTGTCGTCTCGATCTATGTGGACCAGGACAACCACCTCGCCATTCAGGAGTCCAAACGTCACCATTCGTTTTTCGCCATAATTCTTCCGCGTGTCTTCACGGGTTATGGTGAAATTGTCCCAGATGGCCTCGGCCTCCGCGAAGTCCAAATCGTGCGCCGCAATATTGTGGCGGCGTTTGGATTCGTCCCAGGTGGCCATGGACACATTGTAGTAACGATATGCCCTATCAACAAGTCGCCACGCTTCAGGCATCCCGAACAAGATTCAATACTACTCGGTCGCGACGCTCGCGATTCCTCTATGTCATCTCTGATGTGCGGAAGGTTTCGGGTAGTCGAGAAGAACGACATCGCCGCGTTGGACGTTCATTATTGCCTGCGAGGATCGAGGTCGTTGTAGATGTCCATGGCTGGATCGTCCCAGCCTTCGCGCCCAAAGACTTCCATGACGTGCGGGTACATGTCACGCGTGAATTGACCGCTCTGCCGGGCCACGGCTTGTCGCTGTTCGCGGGTAAGTTCGATCATTGCCTGCCTCCGACTTAGTCACCGTTTCTAACGATCCAAATATAGCGGGTGTTGAGGTGCTGTCAACCTTTGAGGCTTCCTCGGTTGAGGGTGTTTAGAGTACCGACTTTAGTCGGGCATTTGCCTTAGTCGAAGAAAAAGCCCAACTGAAGTTGATGTTATGAAGCAAGCGCCTCCTCGGCGAGTGGTAAACTCGCCGCAGCTCTTTGACCGGAGACTGAAAGGAGGCGCTATGAACACAATATATATCGGCGT